>ENA-OQJX01000043-OQJX01000043.1-human-gut-metagenome-genome-assembly--contig:-NODE-43-length-80476-cov-2.852655_pt1 | contig 80476 bp, 79 predicted proteins | sample MGYA00242615_ERZ504782 | MGnify/ENA primary metagenome ERZ504782 (study PRJEB26092, sample SAMD00036354) | human gut metagenome | host: Homo sapiens | study: EMG produced TPA metagenomics assembly of... | reverse complement strand
AAAAATGAAATAGAATCCTGCCGAAGCGATTTCGTCGGGATTTTGTTTTTTATTACCCTCCTAACCTGCAAGATCAAGCAACCCTATTCATCGATAAGTTTTCGTCTACAAAATAGTGACGCTATCCGGCAAGGATAGTGACGGTATATGTCCGGGATAGCAACGGTATCGTTGTCATATACCGTCACTATTTTTTCGCTTGCATGGACCCTTAAACCTACTATATAGTCTATACTAATAATACTCTCTGTTTAACCCATAACAATGCGACAGACTTAAATCCCATATAAATAAAAAAAACGAGCTAATTCTTTTTATAGAACCACTCGCCACCGCATCAGAAAAGCCTAAAGGCTTTTCCATAGTACCTCAAATTTCCTGAAAACTAATCTTCTTTTTACCTAAAAACGTCTTACCTATTGTTATCCTTTTACCTTCTATTAAAAACTTATCCTATTGAACTAAACTAAAAAACTTTTAATACCTTAAACTGTCTAATCTAATACCTCTATTTAATATTTTCTTTTACCTTATAAACTAACAGCAATTTCTCAACTGCTTTGCAAAGGTACGAATATTTTTCGTGTGCGCAAACGGTTTTATATTTTATAACACTTCCGCAGGCTATAAGTCTTTCACATCGCTCAATGCAACCAGCTTATTTACAATAGCATAGATAGTCAAACCGGCAGCACTATGTATTTGCAATTTTTTGCTAATATTTCTCCGGTGTGTAATCACCGTATGAATCGACAAAAAAAGCTTTTCCGCTATTTCCTTATTTGTCATTCCCTTCACCACACAGATAACGATTTCCTTTTCCCGCTGGCTAAGCGTATCCTGATTATCCATCCCTTCTTCTTCAGAAACCACATTCAGCAAACCCGCAATTTTCTTAGAAAGAGTTTCCAAATCATCGAATATTGAAATAGACTCATCATACTTACCCAATAATGAAGCATCTACAAAAGAAGTAACCAAACGCTATTAAACGTATCCTTTTACCAGATATTTCTTCTCGAAACTTAGCTACATCAAAGTAATCACCAAAAGCAGGATTGACAATCAACATCTCGGGACATTGCGTCCGGACGCAATCGTGCAAAGCTTCAACAGACAACAATTCTATTGGTTGCACTTTTACGTTAGAAAGACGCTTCAACGCAGCAGTCAACCCACCACGAATAATTACAGAAGTTTCTGCAATAGCAATTCGAACGACCTCATTATTTTTCATTTTCCCTCATCCTCCTTTCCAAATTCAGAATAGCAGGAACAAAAATATAATCCTCCACTTTGCAATGAGATTCCAATCCGGCTTCGCAAGCATATATATCAAAAAGAGCCGCATTCAGAAGATTCTCATTTGCCTTGGCGGGACAATATTTTATAATGATATTTTTTAGTTCTGTCAACTTCTCCCCTACCTGATCGTGATGTTTGGAAAAGGTACTGATCTGGTAGTTTTTGGGAGCATTTCCCTTAATCAATGAATCGACATACTTAAAGACGGTTTTCTCTTCATAATCCATGTGCTTACGCACTTCCCGTGTATATTCGTCAAAGAACTTGAGAATAAGAAAAGCCACATCGTCCTGCGAACAGTCGATTGCCTCGATCAGTTTACGACGAATAGCCGGAAGAGAAAAATCAAGAAAATAAATATGTGCCTGCCGCAGATAATCAATCAATGCAGGTATGGAAATATCATCTTTATCCCCATCGAGCCGGGAAAAGCCTTCGGCCATAAAGTTGACTACAATCAGAAAGGTCCGACAGTCCACTCCATTTAGTTCACAAACTTCTTTGACTGTTTTGTCACCAAAACCCAACGAAAGTCCAAAACGACTCATCACTTGCAACAAAGAATAATTATCGCTGATGAGATCGATCATCTTATCAGTTGGCTTGTATTTCTGTAAATTATCCATCATACCTATGTATATTAGAGACTGCAAAGAAACGGAATATTTTGCTGAAATACAATCATCATTTATAGGTATTTTACATCCTCATTCGTTAGCAAATACTAATTATATGCTACTATTTTGTGGCACAACTTTAGGCAAGCTAGTCTTTTTTTAGTAATTTTGTCGCTATCTATTTGTAATTAGTAACTCGTAATTTTATATTTAATAAAATGGCAAACGAACTCGAACTGAAATACGGCTGCAACCCTAACCAAAAGCCTGCCCGTATCTTCATGAAAGAAGGAGAACTCCCCATCGAAGTATTGAATGGACGTCCCGGTTATATCAATCTGCTGGATGCGTTCAACAGTTGGCAATTAGTGAAAGAACTGAAAGAAGCTACCGGACTGCCGGCTGCCGCTTCTTTTAAACATGTCAGCCCTGCGGGTGCTGCTGTTGCGGTAGAAATGAGCGACACGCTGAAAAAGATTTATTTCGTAGACGACATGAAACTCTCTCCATTAGCCACAGCATACGCACGTGCACGTGGCGCAGACCGTATGTCATCATACGGAGATTTCATCGCATTGTCCGACACTTGCGACGAAGAAACAGCACGCATCATCAACCGTGAAGTGTCCGACGGCGTAATTGCCCCCGACTACACAGCCGAAGCGCTGGAAATTCTGAAGAATAAAAGAAAAGGGACTTACAATGTAATAAAGATAGATCCTGCATACCGTCCGGCTCCTATCGAACACAAAGATGTATTCGGAGTGACTTTCGAACAAGGAAGAAACGAATTGAAAATCGATGAAAGCCTTTTGAAAGAGATGCCTACGCAGAACAAAGAAATTCCGGCTGATGCAAAACGTGACTTAATCATTGCCTTAATCACTTTAAAATATACGCAATCCAATTCGGTGTGTTATGCCAAAGACGGGCAGGCAATCGGTATTGGCGCAGGCCAACAGTCACGCATCCACTGTACGCGTCTGGCAGGAAATAAAGCAGATATCTGGTATTTACGCCAACATCCGAAAGTGATGAACTTGCCATGGATTGAAAAAATCCGTCGTGCAGATCGTGACAACACTATCGACGTTTACATCTCGGAGGATTATGACGATGTATTGGCAGACGGCGTTTGGCAGCAGTTCTTCACAGAAAAGCCGGAAGTGCTGACACGTGAAGAAAAACGGGCATGGCTGAATACGATGACAGGTGTAGCTTTAGGATCGGACGCTTTCTTCCCATTCGGAGATAATATAGAACGCGCGCATAAAAGCGGTGTCAGCTACATTGCACAACCGGGTGGTTCCGTACGTGATGACCATGTGATTGGAACTTGCGACAAATATAATATGGCAATGGCATTTACAGGCATCCGCCTATTCCACCATTAACAATATCGACTATTTTTATTCCATATATCCCCATTTATAATGAGAATGAGACAAATCTTCCATTATAAATGGGGATTTCCTATTTCTTCAAGCCCCTCTATCTTTGCAGCGTTACATTTAAAAACGAATCAAAGATGAATAAAATTGGTGTATTTTATGGTTCCACAACCGGAACAACAGAAGACCTTGCCCGTCGAATTGCAGAGAAATTAGATGTACCATCGGCAGATGTATTTGATGTATCCAAGCTAACAGAGGCATTAGTCAATGAATATGACGTATTGGTGCTCGGCTCTTCCACTTGGGGAGCAGGCGAACTTCAGGACGACTGGTACGATGGAGTAAAAGTTTTAAAAAAATGCGATTTATCTCATAAGTCTGTAGCCCTGTTCGGTTGCGGCGACTCTGACTCGTATAGCGACACTTTCTGTGACGCAATAGGTATTCTTTATGAAGACTTGAAAGATACCCATTGTAAATTCTGTGGAGCAACAGACACTGCAGGCTACACATTCGACTCTTCTATCGCTGTTGTAGACGGCAAGTTTGTAGGGCTTCCGCTTGACGAAGTCAATGAAGACAATAAGACAGACGAACGTATCAGCGCATGGGTTGAACAAGTGAAACAAGAAATCAGCTAATTTTACCTTAACATAAAAAGAATACTTTGCATCATGGCAACTGAAAGAATCATCCCCGGCGAAATCCGGATTTTTCTTAATCACATTTATGAGTTTAAGAAAGGCGTACGCAACATGGTACTTTATACAATGAGTAAAGAGCACGAAGAATTTGCCATCCGCCGATTGAAAAATCAAAAGATCAGTTATATGATACAGGAAGTAGGCACCAATAAAATCAACCTGTTCTTTGGAAAGCCTGAATGTATGGAAGCCATGCGGCATATCATCATTCGCCCCTTAAATCAACTGACAGCCGAAGAAGACTTTATTTTGGGGGCCATGCTGGGATATGACCTCTGCCAGCAGTGCAAACGGTATTGCAGCAAAAAAGAAGGTATAAAGATGGCAGTTTAAGCAATAACCTTAGCATAAGTTTAGCTTTGTTTGTATGTAGTTTGTCTTGAGTCGGATCGTTTCTGAAAAGAGCAATTTCCTGATGGTAGATATATCCAAAAAGACTGGTTGTGAAGGAAACGATTCACTCAAATACAAACAAAAGCGATGATGAAATAAACAAGAAGGACAACTCTACACATTAACAACAGGCAAAGGTATATATCAGTAAAAATTACCACACTAATATATACCTTTGTCTTTTTATTCTCTCAATACTTATCTTTCTTTTACTCTTTAGTCTCAAATTACCTACATATACTGAATTTAAGAAATAACTATGCCTAGTATTAGGTATTGCCACATTTTTTAACCTCATCTAACTTTGCAACCGATAAAATTATTAAAAAGATGAGAAAAATAACCGCAATCGTTATTCTATGTCTCCTGCCTTCTCTTTCAAATTCAGCACAGGAGACAAAAGAAATTTCCAAAAATAGTAATTCTTCTTCTACAGAAGATTATACTAAATTCCGTTTTGGTGGATATGGTGAAATGGTCGCTAATTTTAAAGATTATGGCATCAACCGTTTCTATGGAGGAAACGATGGTAATCCAAAGAAAAACAGGAATACCATTTCAATCCCCCGTTTCGTTTTAGCTTTTGATTATAAGTTTAATTCCAAATGGATACTCGGTGCAGAGATTGAGTTTGAATCCGGTGGAACAGGTACAGCTTTCGAATTAGAAAACACCGAAAACGGTGAATACGAAACCGAAGTTGAAAAAGGAGGAGAAGTGGCTATTGAGCAATTTCACATCACACGTTTGATTCATCGCTCCCTCAACGTGCGTGCCGGACATATTATTGTTCCGGTAGGACTGACCAACGCACACCATGAACCGATCAATTTCTTCGGAACTTCACGTCCGGAGGGTGAAACCACCCTTCTGCCCTCTACCTGGCATGAAAATGGTTTGGAAATCTTTGGTTCCTTTGGAAAAGGTTATGCCAGTTTTGACTACCAAGCTATGGTTGTAGCAGGTCTGAACCCTAACGGATTCGATCGCAATACATGGTAGGCAGTGGTAAACAGGGAATTTTTGAAGAAGATAATTTCACTTCTCCCGCATATGTATTCCGCTTGGACTATAAAGGAGTTCCCGGCTTACGTGTAGGTGCCTCATTCTATTATTGCGCAGATGCAGGAGCCAATTCCGACAAGGAACAGACTTATTCAAGCTATGGAAAAATTCCGGTAAGAATCTTCACCGCAGATGCACAATATCGCAATAAATATGTAACGGCACGTGGTAATATTTTATATGGAAATTTAGGAAACTCTTTGGGAGTGAGCCAAGCAAATGTCAAGTTATCCAATAAATCACCGTACAGTCGTCTGGCACCGGTAGCTAAGAATGCTGTAAGCTATGCAGCAGAAGCCGGTATCAATATCCGCTCAGTCTTCGGAGGCAATAAAAAGATTCCGGTTATCTATCCATTTGCCCGCTATGAATACTACAATCCACAAGAAAAAGGAGAAAAAGGGCAAACGATGGAAAAACGCTGCCAAGTAAGTATGTGGACAGCGGGATTAAATTGGTATGCGTTGCCAAACTTAGTGATAAAAGCTGACTATGCCACCCGTCAGATTGGTACCAACAAAGTTTTTGGCGTTTCAAAAGCATATAACAGTGAAAACGAATTTTCCATTGGAATAGCCTATATAGGATGGTTTATCAAGAAATAACAAATAATCAATTATTTAATTTTATTATGATGAAAACAAAATTCTTTTATGTTGCAGCCCTCATATGGGGATTAGCATTTACAACTACTTCTTGTAGCAGTGACGATGACAACCCGACAGTAGATCCTGCTAACATCGATTACACTTCTGAAAACGCATCAAGCTGGCATAACTACATGAGAAATGTAGCAGCACTTTTAAAAACAGATGCAACCAATCTTTATAACGCATGGAACTCAAGTTATAAAGGAGGCGACAGTTATGCTTCTCTCTTTAAGGCTCATAACGGTTCTCCTTATGCAAGTGCATTGAGCTGTGTAGAAGAAATCGTAGATAAATGCGCGGAAATTGCCAACGAAGTCGGTACCGCCAAGATTGGTGATCCGTACAACTTATACAAAGCGGGAAATACAGAAGAAGCATTGTACGCTGTGGAATCCTGGTACAGCTGGCATTCACGTGATGATTATACAAACAACATTTACTCCATCCGGAATGCGTATTACGGTTCTTTAGACGGCAGTATAAATGCTAACTCTTTATCAACTGTATCGCCGGTGTTAATCCATCCTTAGATACTAATGTAAAGAATGCCATTCAAAAAGCGGCAAAAGCCATTCAGGATATTCCGCAACCTTTCCGTAATCATATACCCAGTAATGAAACAGTAGCAGCAATGGATGCTTGTGCCGAACTGGAAAGTATATTGAAGAATGACTTAAAATCTTATATTGCCAATAATGCCAACAACATCAATACCGACGCCGTACTGAATCCTGTGGTAATGCAATATGTAGATGCAGTAGTAGTACCTACCTATAAAAGCTTGAAAGAAAAGAACGATGCTCTCTACAATGCAGTAATAGCTCTTGCAGACAACCCGTCAAATAGCGCTTTCGATAAAGCCTGTGAAGCTTGGATCACCGCACGTGAGCCATGGGAAAAGAGCGAAGCCTTCTTGTTCGGTCCGGTAGACGAGATGGGACTTGATCCTAACATGGACAGCTGGCCTTTAGACCAGAATGCCATCGTGCAAATTCTGAATTCTCAAAGCTGGAGTGATCTTGAATGGAATGAAAATGATGATGAAGCCGCTGTTGAGTCGGCACAGAATGTACGCGGTTTCCACACATTAGAATTCCTTCTCTACAAAAACGGTGAACCACGTAAAGTACAATAAAGACTTATCTTAGCTAAGATATTATTGAGAAGTAAAGGTTGGAAGTCAATCATCCACCTTTACTTCTTTGGTATGTTTAAAACATATTATTGAAATAAAGTCAATAAACAATGAATCACTTTCTAAAATATTCATTCTCTATTTTTTGCCTGTTGGCATGCTCAGCCTGTGATGACGACGGAATTGGCGTATTGGATATCGAAATCCCGGAAGGCTATGCCCTGTCAGCCGGAACATCAACCATTTTCTTGAGTTCATCCGTTGCTTATGATACGCCTGCAGATTGGATAACAGGAGCATATGACGTACGCTTCACCCGAGGCGACAGGCTATATGACGATGTACGTACAAGCAACAACGGGCATGGTGGCGGTCTCGGACCTGTTTATGCCGGTTACTCGTGCGGCAGCTGCCACCGGAATGCAGGGCGCACTAAACCCTCTTTATGGACAGAGGGCGGATCGGGCAGCTATGGTTTCTCCTCCATGCTGGTTTACATATCCCGTAAGAACGGAGCTTTCTTTCAGGATTATGGCCGTGTGCTTCATGACCAGGCAATCTACGGAGTACAACCGGAAGGCAAACTATCCGTAGAATACACTTACGAAACATTTTCTTTCCCTGATGGAGAAGCCTACACGCTTTGCAAACCGCAGTATAGCATATCCGAATGGTATGCCGAAGAGATCAAACCGGAAGATTTGTTTTGCACCGTACGTATTCCATTACGTCACGTAGGTATGGGACAGATGATGGCATTAGATCCCATTGAAATTGAAGCACTCGCAGCAAAAAGCAATTATCCCGAATATGGAATCAGCGGACGATGTAATTACATCACCGAACGGGGAGTAAGATGTCTGGGATTGTCCGGCAACAAAGCCCAACATGCCGATTTAACGGTAGAGTTAGGATTCTCCAGTGATATGGGTGTTACCAACAGCCGCTATCCGGAAGAAATCTGCGAAGGACAAACGCAAGTCAACCAAGGCAGCATGATGGGACTTTCTTATGACCAGTTGGATGTCAGCACAGAAGAGATGGAAAATGTAGATCTCTATATGCAGAGTCTCGGCGTACCCGCCCGGCGTAATATAAACGATCCGCAAGTAATCAAAGGGGAACAAAACTTTTATAAAGCCAAATGTCATCTTTGTCATGTGACGACCCTGCATACCAAACCACGCGGTACTGTGTTATTAAACAATACCCAACTCCCGTGGCTGGGCGGTCAGACCATTCACCCTTATTCCGATTATCTGTTACACGACATGGGTTCGGAAATTATGGGAGTCGGCCTGAATGACAACTACGTAAGCGGCCTGGCACGTGGAAACGAATGGCGCACTACCCCTCTTTGGGGAATTGGCCTGCAAGAAAAGGTCAACGGGCATACTTATTTCCTACATGACGGCCGTGCCCGCAATCTGACAGAAGCTATCATGTGGCATGGCGGAGAAGGAGAAGCATCGAAGAACTTATTTAAAAACATGAGTAAAGAAGACCGCGATGCGCTGATCGCATTTTAAATTCACTTTAAACTAAAAGTAGTATATACAAAGCAATTATGAAGAAATTTATAATCATTGCCATGCTGACTGCCATCATGCCTTTGGCTGCAATGGCGCAACATGAAGAAGATACAGAAAATGGTGTAGTATCATTGGCTGGAAGAGAAGGATTCACGAATCGAAACCAAGAAGGGAGATTTCGTATTCAAACCCTATCTGCTCGTACAAACCAGTGCAAACTTCAATTGGTACGACGATGAAGGACTAGATAAGGCATATAATCAGGATAACATAGCCAACTCCGGTTTTTCCGTTCCTTACGCTGTACTCGGGTTCACCGGAAAGGCTTTCGATAAAATATCTTTCAACCTTTCCATCAATGCGGCAGCCAGCGGAGGCGCATTACTTCAACAGGCATGGTTTGATGTTCAGCTGAAAAAGCAATTTGCCATCCGGGTCGGTAAATTCAAGACTCCGTTCTCACATGCCTATCTGACAACACTGGGAGAAACATTGTTACCCAATTTACCAGTATCACTCACTGCTCCCGTTATCCTCCCCTACTCCTTGAATGCGGTAACACCTAACATTGGCACCGGATTCGATTTAGGGGTAGAGATTCACGGTTTAGTGGCTGACAAATTCGGGTATGAAATCGGTCTATTCAATGGTACGGGCGCTTCTGTCAACACCGCGACAAAGACATTCAGCGATGACTGGCACATTCCGTCTTTACTGTATGCCGGACGTTTCACTTATATGCCGAAGGGAGTGATGCCTGCCACACAGGGAAATCCGAACAGGCTGAATGAAGACAAAATTATGTTTGGTATTTCTACTTCTATTAATGTAGAAAGTGAAAATGAAAGTACCAATGATTATCGTGCGGGATTAGAGTTTGCAATGCTAAAAAACAAACTTTATCTGGGTGCTGAAGTTTATTATATGAATGTAGGTTTTACAAAAAGACAAAAGATTTCCGAGTCATATAATTACCTGGGCGGTTATGTACAAGGTGGTTATTTTATAGCTCCCCGCCTGCAGGCAGCCGCACGTTATGATTTCTTCAATCGTAACGGAATGGACACCAATGGTTTCCTGAATATGCCAGCCGTAGGCATGAACTATTTCTTCAAAAACTGCAACTTGAAGTTACAAGCTATGTACCAGTATATTGCCCGCAAAGGTCATGACACCCAACTCGATCGGGATAACGATGATTTAGGTTTGGCAGTACATTCGGCCAGTATTCTACTTCAATATACATTCTAAATAGCACAAGAAAGGATTTGTTTATGAAAAAATACATTCTTTTCGGTGGCTGTCTACTGTTATTGGCATATATCACGTCATGTGATGACGGACGTATTTATGAAAAAACAGAGACCCTGTCAGAAGAAGGACGCACATTGAGAATGAGCGGAAGAATCAGTGGTATCAATAAATGGCCCGATGGTTATAGTGTTGTAGTGGCAGGCTTCAGTGATGAGAGCGAGTATGCCGTTGTCACAAAAACAATTCCGGCGGTCGAAAATGATGAGATTCAGGTAACCATGACAGGAGTCAGTGACAAAGTAACCACTATTGAGTTATGCGTTATTAATAGATTAAGAAAACGAGTAATCAGCTTTCGGTCAATGGACGATCTTACGGCAGTTGACGACACTATTCTTATGGATGTGGGAACTGTGGATGCAGGTATGTATCATGGCATTCAGGAAAAAGTATTTAATACTACATGTGCCCACTGTCATGGTGGAGGTAGTTCGGCAGCAGGCAACCTGTATCTGACAGAGGGCAAAAGCTATGAGGCACTCGTCAACCATCCGTCAAAGAAAGTAGACGGTATGTTACTTGTCAAGCCAGGCAGTGCACAAGAAAGTGTATTGCATACATTATTGAATACCACTATTAGTTCAACTTGGGGATACGATCACTCTAAAGAAATACTGTCATCCCCTATTTTGACCCTTATTGACGATTGGATCAATAACGGCGCACAAGAATAAATAGTTATTATACAATTGATATGAACAACAAAAAACAACAGAATATTCAGTCTGAAAAGACACTAACAGAGATTTTTAAATACAATGCAGGAGGAGAAGCTTCAGAGTATCACATCATCATTCATTCTACTAAACCGGAAGATACATACGAAGAACAACTGAATGCAGTATTAAACACTTACGACTATTTACTTACCCAAGAACTGAAAGGAGCAGTCGCCATCCTCAAACGCTATTTCTTAAGTGACGCCGCCAATCAGGCAGATACACTATTGGCATTGACAACTGAAGGTTCGGGCTGCACACTTTCCATTGTGGAACAGCCCCCGCTGGACGGAACCAAGATTGCCTTATGGTCTATCTGTTGACTGACGTACAGACGCAAGTCCTGCATAACGGGCTTTTCGAGGTGAAGCACAGTGCCTACCGCCACTTTTGGGGTGGTAGCGCATTCAATCGTGCCGCCAATTCGGAATACCAGACCCGCCTGTTATTGAACGACTATGTGATGCAACTCATGGAGCAAGGTTGCAGACTGGCGGACAATTGTATCCGCACATGGTTCTTTGTACAAAATGTAGACGTGAATTATGCCGGAGTAGTGAAAGCGCGTAATGAAGTTTTCGTTACCCAAAACCTGACAGAAAAAACACATTACATTTCCAGCACCGGTATCGGCGGTCGCCATGCCGATCCGAAAGTACTGGTACAAATGGATACTTATGCCGTAGCAGGATTACAACCGGAACAGATTCATTTTCTCTATGCACCTACCCACCTGAATCCGACTTATGAATATGGAGTAAGTTTTGAACGTGGCACGTATGTAGATTATGGCGACCGCCGCCAGATATTTATTTCGGGTACGGCAAGCATCAACAACAAAGGCGAAGTGGTATATCCCGGCAACATTCGCAAACAGACAGAACGGATGTGGGAAAATGTGGAAACCCTGCTAAAAGAAGCAGAATGCACTTTTGAAAATTTGGGACAAATGATTGTATATTTGCGTGATATAGCCGACTATGCAGTCGTTAAAGCAATGTATGACCAACGTTTCCCGCACACTCCCAAAGTATTTGTTCATGCTCCGGTATGTCGCCCCGGATGGTTGATTGAGATGGAATGTATGGGAGTGAAAGAATGTAAGAACAAGGGGTACGCTCCATTTTAAATCATAAAAGATTATACCGTTGAAAAGGTTACTTATTATCTTATATATCTGTCTGGTGGGACTACTCGCTGCAGCTACTTTTGTAGAGCAAGCGTATGGGACAGATTTTGTAGAGAGAAATATATATCATACATGCTGGTTTTGTTGTTTGTGGGGAGTTATTGCCGCAATTGCACTTGTTGCTCTCATCCGACGTGCTTTATGGCGACGGTTCCCCATATTGTTGTTTCATGGCTCCCTCCTCGTTATCCTGGTGGGGGCCATGATTACGTTTACCGGCAGTAAAAAAGGATACGTACATTTACTGCCGGGAGTGACGGCAGGTAGTTTTCAGGAGTCGGAAAGCGGAAGAGAAGCAGACCTGCCATTCACAATACAGCTGGATAGTTTTCGTATAGCATACTATCCCGGAACTGAAGCTCCGGCAGACTACATCAGTTATATCACCTACTCTCTTCCCGGACAAAAAGATGTTCTGTCACACGAACAGATTTCAATGAACCGTATATTTACATTACAAGGTTTCCGTTTCTATCAGTCATCTTTCGATGATGATGGAAAAGGGAGTTGGCTGACTGTCAATTATGACCCGTGGGGTACGGGAGTTACGTATGCAGGATATGTTCTGCTCGGTATCTCCATGATCTGGTTATTATTTTCCCGCTATGGCGATTTCCGACGCCTGCTAAGTCACCCGCTACTGAAAAAAGGAGGTGTATTTCTATTGTTCCTCTTCTGTCTTGCAGGTAGTATGCAAGCACAAAAAAAACTTCTCCCGGCACTGAAACGGGTACAAGCAGACAGTTTGGCACAAGAACAGGTCATTTATCACGACCGAGTAGTACCATTCAATACATTGGCGCGCGATTTCATTCAGAAATTGACAGGCAAAGCTTCATATAAAGGTTTGACGCCTGAACAGGTAATTGGTGGCTGGCTACTCTATCCGGAAGTATGGAGAATGAACCATTGATATACATCAAAAATACAGAGTTGCAGCATTTGCTAAACTTACAGACACCTTACGCCCGATTAACCGATTTATTTGACGGTCCGGTCTACCGTCTTCAGAAAACCTGGCAACAAGAACAGGGAAAAGGTAGCAAACTCGCCAAAGCCATCCAAGAAACGGACGAAAAAGTGGGATTGATCCTGATGCTGGAAAAAGGAACATTCATTCAGCATTACCCACTGATGGCAGCGTGCAACCACTCTCCGAACTGGAAATAAAAGCCGAACTACTCTACAACCGGATTCCGTTCAGCAAGATTCTTTTTATGATTAATCTATCATTGGGAGTATTGTCTTTCCTGCTTCTGCTTCAGTACAGCCTGCGAAGAAGGGTACTCTCACCGAAAGCCAAAGCGATTACCCGCACAGCAGGAGCGTTCTTTTTCTGTTGCGCTCTATCTTGCTTTCATATTCCATTTAGCAGGATATTGCCTACGTTGGTATATTGGCGGACGCATTCCACTTAGCAACGGTTACGAAACCATGCAGTTTATGGCACTCTGCATCCTCTTGGTAGCCTGCCTGCTCCATCGAAGATTCTCATTCGTACTTCCATTCGGATTCTTGCTCTCCGGCTTTGCGTTGTTAGTCTCTTATCTGGGACAAATGAATCCGCAGATAACGCCATTAATGCCGGTGCTCGTCTCTCCGTGGTTAAGCATTCATGTTTCATTGATTATGATGTCTTATGCCTATTGGCATTTATCATGCTAAACGGAATACTGGCATTATGTCTCCGAAAAAAAGAGCCGGAAAACAATGTCTCTGAAAATGACGACAGACAAGATAACCGGATAGAACAGTTGACGCTAGTCAGCCGTTTGCTACTCTATCCTGCGACGTTCTTTTTAGGGGCAGGCATCTTTTTGGGAGCAGTCTGGGCAAACGTTTCCTGGGGAAGATACTGGGCGTGGGACCCGAAAGAAGTATGGGCGCTGATTACCTTCCTTGTATATGGAGCAGCCTTCCATTCACAAAGCCTGCGCATTTTCCGCAAGCCTTTATTTTTCCATATTTATATGATTCTTGCTTTCCTTACAGTCTTAATGACTTATTTCGGAGTGAATTATGTTCTTGGCGGGATGCATAGTTATGCAAACTCCTGAACCACCATACATAAGAATCGGCCGAAGTGATTCACCCGCATTTCTTTTATTTGGTTGTTAAGTTGAAAAAACATTAATGTATTCATTTTGGAATATGAATAGATGATGTATTCTAAAAGAGGTAAAGAGGGTGCACTTCACAAAAGGATACCCTCTTTTACCCATCCAGTTTCACACACGTGCGTGCACCTCATGTTTCAACCACGCACCCGGCAGCATTTCTTTTTCACCTTTTTCATTCACCAGTTCCATCTGCAATACACCTCCGTTACAATCGAAGTAACGAACCTCTATCGGATGCAATCCGGCTTTCAATGCCTTCTGCACAATAATCTCTACCGATGAGTGTGCACCGTCATTATCTCCCAGCAATTCACCGTCAAGCGTCAATGTACTACCGTCATCCGATAGAAGGGCAAAGGTGTAAATACCATCAGCGGGAACTTCCAGATAACCGGTCATCACCAAGCCGATATTTCCTTTCACCTCTTCGGGGATAGATACCGATTCTACCACATATTCCCCTTTTACCGGAGCCGCGTCAATATCTGCACAAAGATTACCGCGGAAGTCATGCCATACAGCTTTCAAGCCGGGCTGCAAGGCAGCCGGAGCAGTCACCGCCTCCGCATAAGGAGCCTTTACATATTTAGTATGTGCCACATCCGAAGGAGAACCGTCCGGACGGAACGTGCGGAAAGCGAAATCGGTAGTCTCCGTCACGTCCAGAGCACCATTATAAAGAGTAGACTCTTTGGTAGGCATACTGCCGTCTGTCGTATAGCGTATTTCAGTACCGGGCAACGGGCAAGTCAAGTCAATCGTTGTTTCATCAATAAATGCATTCACTTTATAGAATCCCTGTAAATCAGGCACACGATAATTTACCCTCATCACATCCATCCGTTTAAACTGCGGAACAAGCTGACGATAAAACTCTTCGAGGCTTGGTTTAACAGCCGGTTCTACCCAGGCTATTTCGCTCAATGCAATCATGCGGGGAACGATCAGGTATTCAATGCGCTTCATTGTCGGAATCCATTCAGACCAGAGATTAGCCTGTACACCCCAAATATATTTCTTCTGTTCGGGTGATAATCTATCATCCGAACACGGATCGTATGCCAGTATTTTCTTCACTGAATTCTGATCCTGCGCATAATCGAAATAGAAATATTCATTCGGACAAGCAATCACTTTCTGCTTTTGCGCGGTCGCCGTAGGCAACGCGTCTTTCGCCCAACTTCTCCACCATGTAATAGCAGCATCGGAAGATAATCCGTCGGCTACCACTTCATCCCAGCCGATGAGTCTCTTTCCGTTGGCGAGGAAGAATTTCTCCATGTCACGTACAAACCATGCCTGAAGTTCTTCTACCGAACCCAGCTTCTCCGTACGGATACGTTTCTGACAGAGAGGGCATTTCTTCCAGTTGGCTTTTTCCACTTCATCACCACCCATGTGCACATATTCATAAGGGAAAAGCTCGAAAACTTCTTTGAACACATTCCGGCAGAATTCCAGCGTCGCGTCTTTACCCGGACAGATAGGAGAAGAGAAGATTTCTCCCCATCCGATTAGTCCGTCGCATGCCAACTCCGGATATTGACTGATAGCCGCGAGGAAATGTCCCGGCATATCAATCTCGGGAATGACATCAATTCCTCTTTGCGTAGCATAGGCTACTATTTCTTTGATATCATCATGAGTGTAATAACCTCCATACAGCGTATCTCCTTCCACAATGCGTATCTTATCTTCCGGAATCAGGAAATCGGTATTATCTTCCTCTTTCGCACGTGCCATGCAGGTACGGTCGTGCTTATTAAACTTACGCCAAGCTCCTTTTTCGGTAAGCAGCGGGTATTTCTCAATCTCTATACGCCAGCCTGATCGTCAGACAAATGCCAGTGGAATTTATTGAGTTTATACAAAGACATCAGATCCAGTACATGCTTCACCTCATCTTTATTCCAGAAATGACGGGAAGCATCCAGCATAAATCCACGCCATTCAAAACGGGGGGCATCTTCTATTTGCACGGCAGGAATCGAATAAGTTTGTTTTTCTCCCTGTACTTCTATCGTTGCAGGAAGCAACTGGCGAATAGTAGTAATCGCAGAAATAAAGCCCGAATAGTCAGTTGCCTCTACCCGAACAGACTCCGGTGTAGACTCAAGTTTATAAGAGCCGGGCTTTCCACCGGTATCTTTCAACTGGAAATACATATCTACCTGATTCTGATCGGTAGTGACTTCAACAGAAGACGATATGACATTCCGAAGAATCTCCTGCAGATACCCGACAGCCGGAAACAAGGACTGATCGGAAACCCCAATCTTCATTCCATCTTTTAAAACAAACGAGCCAGACTGCTCGGTCAGACTAACGGGGTAGGTAGGATTGCAATCTCTTGCTTGACGGTGGGCGTACAAGAAGAAAAAACACAAGCTGATACAATGAGTAAAGAACTACTTAGTTTTTTGAACATGCGGTTAACTATTTAATAAATGATTTGTCCTGTCTTTAATTGACCATCTATATATAATACAACTAAAACATAGAAACTACTAAAAACCCGGAAAAAGTTTTTTTGCGACTTGACGTCACAGACTCCTATAAATGTTTATCTTTGCTAGCCAATCGCAATCAAACAATTAATTATAAAGAGTCACTTCAATGTCAAGAGAGAACATCTTAATCAAAACCTCATGGATTAGCACCATTGGCAATGCAATCCTGTCCGCATCAAAAATCATCATCGGTTTATGGGCCGGTAGTTTGGCGGTAGTGGGCGACGGTATCGACTCGGCAACCGACGTCGTTATCTCTATCGTTATGATTTTTACGGCACGCCTCATCAACCGTCCTCCTTCAAAGAAATATGTATTTGGTTATGAGAAAGCGGAAGGCATCGCGACAAAGATTCTGTCACTGGTGATATTTTATGCCGGTATGCAAATGCTGATATCTTCCATTCAAAGCATCTTTTCAGATGAAGTGAAAGAGATACCATCGGCTATCGCTATCTATGTGACTATATTCTCTATTGTCGGCAAACTGATGCTGGCTTCGTACCAGTACAAACAGGGAAAGAAAATAGACAGTTCCATGCTGACGGCGAATGCGATAAATATGCGTAATGATGTTGTCATCTCGGCCGGAGTTTTATTAGGGTTGATTTTTACTTTTATATTCAAATTGCCGATACTCGATTCGATAACGGGATTGATAATCAGCCTCTTTATCATCAAGTCGTCCATTGGTATTTTTCTCGACTCGAATGTGGAGCTTATGGATGGCGTGAAGGATGTCAATGTGTATAATAAGATATTCGAAGCTGTCGAGAAAGTGCCGGGAGCAAGTAATCCGCACCGGGTCAGGTCGAGAATGATAGGAAACCGGTATATAATTACGCTCGATATAGAGGTGAATCCGCAGATAACGATTACACAAGCGCATGAGATTGCCGGGGCGGTGGAGAAAAGTATTGAAAGCTCGATAGATAATGTCTATGATATTCTGGTGCATGTGGAACCTGCCGGGGAGTGTCAGACGGATGAGAAATTCGGGGTAGACAAGGATATGGTGTGACACGTGAAAATCTTCGGCAACAAAGAAAGCTATTCCGCTTCTTTTTCTTAACTTTGCATTCATCGTTCACATTTTAATAAAAATTTGATATGGAAGAAGGAACATTCAGGCGCTATCCTATCGGGATACAGGATTTTGAAGATTTGCGCAATAATGATTACATATATGTTGATAAGACTGCACTGATTTATCAATCGTCAATACAAATAAGATTTATTTCCTGAGTCGTCCCCGTCGTTTCGGGAAAAGTCTGCTTGTCTCTACGCTCGAAGCCTATTTTCTGGGAAAGAAAGAACTTTTCAACGGACTGGACATGGAGCAGTTAGAGAAAGACTGGACAGTGTATCCGGTGCTACATATCGACTTTAGCGGCAGTAAATATATGGAAGCAGAGTCACTTCGCGCATCTATCAATGTTCAGCTGTTACTTTGGGAAAACGTCTACGGACGTCAGGAAGGCGAAGACACATTTAGTTTACGTCTGGAAGGTATCATCCGCCGCGCTTATGAGCAAACCGGGCAGCAGGTTGTCGTATTAGTGGACGAATATGACGCCCCGATGCTGGACAGTAACAATAACCATGAGTTGCAGCATGAGATTCGTGGTATCATGCGCGACTTCTTCAGCCCCTTAAAAAAGTCAGGTAAATATCTTCGCTTCCTCTTCCTGACGGGCATCAGCAAATTCAGCCAGATGAGCATATTCAGCGAACTTAACAATCTTCAGAACGTCAGCATGAGCGATAATTACAGCACTATCTGCGGTATCACCGAACAGGAACTGCTGACACAGATGAAAATTGATGTCGAACAGATGGCACAAGCCAACGATGAAACGTATGAAGAGGCGTGTGCCCACTTGAAGAAGCAATATGACGGATATCATTTCAGTAAATCCTGTGTGGATGTGTACAATCCTTTCAGCCTGATTAATGCTTTTGCCCAAAAGAGTTATGAGAACTACTGGTTTTCTACCGGTACCCCTACCTTTCTGATAGAACTCCTGCAACAAATGAACTTTGATATCCGTCTGCTCGACCGTATGGACGCCAAGCCGGAAGACTTCGACAAGGCTACGGATTGTCTCACCGACCCAATTCCGGTGCTCTACCAAAGCGGTTATCTCACAATCAAGTCGTACGATGCTTTCTTTCGTACCTATACATTAGGCTACCCGAACGAGGAAGTAAGAATCGGCTTTATCGAGTCGCTCATCCCTTCTTATCTTTACCAACCTACGCGCGAAAGCAACTTTTATGTAGTGTCCTTTGTGCGTGATTTAATGAAAGGAAACCTTGAATCTTGCCTTGAACGCACCCGGTCTTTCTTCGCCTCTATTCCGAACGACCTAAACAACAAAGAGGAAAAACATTATCAAACTATATTCTATCTTCTGTTCCGCTTGATGGGACAATATGTGGATACCGAAGTCAAAAGCGCTGTCGGACGGGCGGACGTGGTTATCAAAATGCAGGATGCTATTTATATACTTGAATTTAAAATGAACGGCACCGCAGAAGAGGCTTTAGCGCAGATTAACAGCAAAGGGTATGCGATTCCTTATGAGGCAGACCACCGGAAAGTGGTGAAGGTCGGCATCAACTTCGACAGTACCACGAGAACGATTGGAGACTGGAAAATCGAAACGGATTAACAGCGTACGCCACTTGCTTGAAGTAGACAAGGATATGATGTGACACATGAAAAAGGCAGCAGTTGCTCTCGTCTGTGAGTAACTGCTGCCTTTTTGCGTGTTCTGTGCTGTCGTAGCCGGGAAATTAGGGTGTATTGCCACAGCTTGCTGTGGTGCGTTTCCCTAACTTGTTGTGGCATGCTCCCCTTGCCTGCTGTGGCATGCTTCCCTAGCCTGCTGCGGCACGTCTCCCCAGCCTACTGCGGCACACATCCCTTTCCGCCGTTCCGGTTTTACGTATTCAATAGGCTGTTGCTTTGATACGCAGCTTGATGGCATTTTCGGCTGTATCCAGTACCAGTTCGCAGTTTTCAGAGGTTACAGAACTACCGGTGACGTCCATTTCCAATGAGGTGATTTTCTCAAGATCGAGTTGGGTTAAGGTGTATCCGTCTCCTTTCACCACCGTGAATCCACCTTCGGGAAAATGGGATGGCCGCATCTTCCATTGAGCCACAAACGTCAGTTTGTCCTTGTCAAGGGTGATTTTCTCTACCGGTGTAGAGTTGTCTTTGTCGTCGCCGCCGCAGGCGGTTACCAACGTTGCTGCCACAAGGCAGAGGAAAAAGATTCTTAGTTGTTTCATGCGTCTTTCTGTTTTCTTTAAAAGGGTAAATTATGAAAGGCTGCCGCTTTTTTGTTTGCCATGAGGGCGGATGCGCTGTCTGCAGCCGGACTGTCCGTCCTCATTCGTGACCTGCTTCTTTATGCAGCCGGGTCGGGGGCTTCACCTCCTCCGGGGATTTCAGGGTCGGGCGCTTCGCCACCGCCACCGCCACCACCCGCGTTTTCGTCACCCAGCAGAATCGGGAAACGGTAAGAGCGTGGCGTTTTCAATGCCTTGTTGCTTCCGCTATATTGTGTCGTGATGCTTAGCGCATAGAGCTTCCGGCTTCTATGGCAGGTAGCATGATGGTGAGTTGTGACGGTGCGTTGTGAACGATGACGGACACTTTCAACGGGACGGCTCCCTCTTCGTCTTTGGTGAGATAGATGCCGACCGAAGGGTCGTCACCGAGGATTTTAATGTTGCTTCCGCTGATAACGGCAGGACCGCCGGAAGTGATGACCTGGCTGATACTCTTCGTCACGGAGTCGGTGATGGAGTTGATGACCGGCCCCGTCTGTGCCAGCCCCGTTGCAGATTACTTTTACGGCTTTGAGCTGGTCGCGCAGCAGTTGTCCCGGTGTGTAGGACACACCGAGCGAGTGCTTCGTGGCGTCAAACTGGGCGTTCTCCCCGAGGAACGAACCGCGTACGGTGACGATGTACTGTCCCACACCGTCTACCACGCTCTTCCCTTCGGCGATGGCTTCCACCTTCTTCTGGTCGGCAAGGTCGAGGATGTTCTCGATGGTTTCCTGCCGGTACTCGGTACGCTCCTTGATGATGCGTGCTGCGATTTCTTTGTTGTGCAGACTGCCTGTGATGCGTGCGCGTCCGGTGTAGTCGCCTTTTTGCTCGGTCATGATGTTGTCGTAAAGGTCAACATTGAGCGTGATTTTTTCGTTTGTTGCCATGATAATGATTGTTTTAAGGAAAGTGAATATCTATTTATTAGTTACGTTCTGTGCTGCTTGTTCATTTCGCACGTATCTTGATAGCATTACCGTCCAGATAAAGTTCGAGATAACTGTCATATGTCATGCCCCCAGTAGTATTAGTCATCAGATGGAACTTCATAAGATCACTGTCAGTCAAGGTGTAGCTGTCGGTTCCCTTAACAACGGTTTCGGCTCCTGGCCGGACAGTGGAACGACTCAACAAGTAATCATATAGATCTAATTTAAAATCAGAATCCGCCGGAAGTTCGTTTTCAACCGTAACGGTGGGGATGGTCACTTGATTGCCATTAATCGCAGCTTGCAGACAGAGGCTCCGTTCACTCCCATACGTTCCCTCCTCCCTTGCTTTTATTTTTCCGCCTTTCAGTTGCAGTATTCCTGTAGGGGCAACAAGCACTTCCTGCCCCTTTATGCTTTTGGAGATTTCAGCATCGCCTTCCATAATGAGCGTGGCATTATCACCGACAGAGATACCAATTAGCTGGTCATTATCATTCCCATTGCCGGAATATAGTTCGAAGCCGTTACCCAGCGTTAGTTTGCAAGACGCCCTAACAAATATGCAGGCGACTTCAGCTAAATGGGCATCAGCATTTCCATAAATGTTGAGGTTGGTCAGCTTCAATGACGCGCCGTTTGTAAGCTCAAAAAGGCTTTTGTCGCTAGCGGTACGGGAAATACTATAATTATCGCCGCTGATAGGATTATTTCCGTCGTCAATAGCAATGTGTTTGCCGTCTATTGAAAAGGCAAAATGCTCTGCATCCGCAGCAACCTCAAAACTTCCACCGAGGATGATTTGTGTTGGTGCATCCGCAGTGCCGTCTGCCGTTTCAATAGCGGTTTTCAGTTCGGCTGCGGTAGTGACAAGCGTCTTGTTGCTGACCGTCACAAGGCAGGTGGCGGACTTTTCGCGTGCGGTGGCGGTGATGGTAGCTGTTCCTTCAGCTACGGCGGTCACCAGTCCGTCTTTACTTACGGTGGCTACGGAAGTTTTGTCACTGCTCCATACTACGGATTCGGCAGTCACCCGGTCGGGGACAATGGTGGGAACCAGCGTTTCGGTCGCTCCCGATTTCAGGGTCAGAGTCTCATGATTGAGGGTGATGCTCTCTACGGGCACGGAGTTGTCGTCATTGTTGTCGTCGCCACAGGCGGTTGCCAACGTTGCTGCCATAAGGCAGAGGAAAAAGATTCTTAGTTGTTTCATACGTCTTTTGTCTTTCTAAAAGGGTGAATAAATCGTGTTCTCTTTTCGGACAAAAATAATATGCAACAACGAAAAGGTATAGCCAAAATCCTGCATTGTATAGCCAAAATCCTGCAAATCTTGCAGGATTGCCGGAAATTCCATTGTTCGGAGAAACTTCTACCTATGCATTGATGGAAACAACAGCATTTGATGATAAAAGAGTATCGCCTTCTCCTTTAAAGTACAGACTTTTGTTGGCGGAACTCAGTAGGAGTCATTTTTACCAATTCGCGGAAATTGCGGTTGAAGGTGCGCATTGCCTTGAAGCCCGACGCTCCGGCAATGTCTTCGATTGTGTGGTTCGCGTAGTCCGGAAGCAGGAGCAAGTCCATGGCATGACGGATGCGCAGGCGGAGAAGATAATTTTGCAAGGTCAGTCCTGTGGCACGCCCCACAGCGGCGGAGAGATTACGCTCGTTTGTGCCAAGAGCTTTAATCAGGTCGTCACGCTTGAAGTTGTAGTCGAGGTACGGTTGTTCTTTCTGCAGATAGGCTTCGAGCTCTTCAAACAAGTGGTTGCTATCGCCGGATTGCAGGTAACAGATGAGGTCGCCCATATCGGCTTCGAGCGGTGGTTGGGACAGTTTTCCATCCTGTTCGACGATAAAACGGCGTAGCATCTCGTAAGTGTAATGATAGTTAGTGTACAGCATGCAAAAGCAGGATAGAAAACCACGATAAGGAAACTGAAACTAAACTCGGGTATCGGTCCCGGACAGACAAGTAAAACCCATGCGCCAATGCCGATACTCAACGCATAAAGGAAAGCGCGCATCGTCCACCGGAGTTCCAGTTTTGAGATACACTCTCCGGTCAATTCTTTTAAATGCGTGATGTAGCGGTGTTTTTTACGGAAAAAGAGGCGGACGTAAACGAACAGTTGTACGGTATAGGTGACACCGAACAAGGTCCGCACTGCCAACGGGAGATTGTGAACGACACACGCACGCCATTCTGCTAAAGAATATACACAGACGTCCGCTTCAATGCAGCAACTCACCACATACAGCAGAATGAAAACGAGCGAAGGCGCCGCATGCTTCATCACATTGGCAAAAGTGACGTATCTGCTGTCGAACAGCAATATCAACATAAACGTGAACATCAACGCCTGCGAAGAAGCAAGCACCAACACCAATATTGAGAATAAGTCCAACGACCGGTATACGCCGAACCCGTCAACCAGCAACTCCGCCAAATGACCGGCAGCGATAATGAGAGAAGCAGCGATGAAGAAATGGCATGCACGCCTGTATTTGGGATTAATGGCGTGCGCATCTGCTTGAAGCAGACAAGACCGAAAGATATAGACAGACATATTCCGATAATAATGCCGTTTGTTAGTGTGTGTAAAGCCGGTATATCCATTGCTTAGCATTTATTTTCCCGACAAAGTTAATGAATCTTGACGAGAAACCGACTAGTTACACCCTGTAAAACTCGACAAGTCTGCAAAATCGTATAGAAACAACCTAATAGCTAATCTTCACTCCGGCAAAGAAACTTCTCGCAGAGAAGGCCCGTAAATATAGCCGGAATCCCGATTAGCTCCTCTATCAAAGTCCTTCTGATAAGACTCAAAGAGGTTCTGAACTCCGCCGTTTAGTTGCAAATCGACTGTTTTGTATAGCTTGAAGTCATAAGCCAGTTTCACTCCCAAATCGAAGAAACGGGGTGTACGGATGGCTTCCGCCTTTCGTTCGGGCATTGCGCCCAGTTCGGCGTTCTCGGCGGTGATATCCATGCGTTGCACTAACATTCTCCCGGTATAAGTTCCTGACAGGGCAATGGATAAAGGTTTGATGGGAGTATAAGTAGCTGTGAAGTAACCATATGTATCGGGAGTACGGAAAATTTTCTTTTCTGCCGGTGCGTCGTCATGCCATTTATGAGGTTCATCGTATCGGCTGCGTTGCAAAGTGAGTCCCGCTTGTATTTGCAGGATGGAAAGATAAGCCACTTTGCCCTCCAGCGTTAGCCCCATCACTTTCGCGCCGGGACCGTTACTGCGTGGTTTTACCAATATCCCATCGCCACGGTCATAAGGTTCGCCCAACACGAAGACATCTGTCAGTCTTGTATAAAAGCCCTCGATCAAGAAATTCGTCTGGAATACTCCGAAACGGTGATACATATCTGCGGACGCACTGAAACTTTGGGATTTCTCTTCTTTCAAGTTCTTCGCACGCTCAATCATTGCCACTGTTCCGCCCACATTTTCAATATGCATATCTTCATCAAAAGCCTGCGGAGCACGGAATCCGGATGAATAGCTCAAACGCAGGTTTATATTCTGTGTCGGGTTGAAACGCAAGTTGGCACGGGGGCTAAAGATGACATTATCTACCATGTTATGCTTATCCAGACGACCACCGATCAGAATGCCCCAACGGTCGTTCTTCCACTCGTTCTGCAGAAAAGCACTGTAAATATTTACCGTCTGATCCGTGTGGCGGTCATATCCCCACATATTATCTTTCAGACGATCACGGTTATATTCAAGTCCTGCCGTGAGGTCAGAAGGCATAAAAAAACACTTATCAAACGTATGTACATACTGCGCGCCGCCCATAGCGGTTAAATCCGTTGTTTTTCCATAGGCTTTCAGAGGATCGTTACCCGGTCCGTAATAACTGTCCCGATCTGTATTGGCGGCTGACGCAAAGATACTTAGACGGTTCTTTTCATCTGGCGAGAAATAATCGAACTTCAAACTTCCACCATCAATCGAATGTTGCAACTGCTCTGCAATATGGGCTTCGTGAGGAGGACGGTCCAACATATCCCCTCCCCGACGGAATTCCTGCATGTGGTGATATTCGAAGGTTAGTTTGGAGTAAGTGCTTGTTTTCAGATAAGAGCGGAAGCCCACTGTCTGATTCTTCAATTTAGGTAGTTCGGTGAATCCGTCTCCGTCATAATCATATCCGGACCGGTGACGGTTCTGACCAAAGATATACAGTCCGGCACGATGATCGTCCGTCACTAATGAAGCATTCAGGGAGGTATTGTTATCGAATGAGGAGCCGCCCCCTAAAGCAGTAAGGGTGTGCGACAGCTGGCCGGAATTGCGCAAAGGCTCTTTGGTGATTATATTGATGGTTCCTGCAATGGCCGAAGAGCCGAACAAGGCGGAACCTCCCCCACGCATCACTTCTACGCGTTCAATCATGCTGGCGGGAATCTGTTCCAGGCCATACACTCCGGAAAGGGCACTGAATACGGGACGGGAATCTATCAAAATCTGCGTATACGGTCCGTCCAGTCCATTGATGCGGACTTGCTGGAAACCACAATTCTGGCAGTTTGTCTCTACACGTACACCGGGCTGAAAGTTCAGCCCTTGCGATAAAGTGGAAGAGTTAGTCGTTTCAAATAGCTTCAGATCGACGACATTTACCAAAGTAGGAGCCAAACGGCGCGTCGTTTCACTGCGGTTGGCGGAAACCACTACCCCATCCAAAGCAATCGCGTCCTCTTCTATTTCAAAATCCTCTTCCAGTGTCTTTCCTTTTTTCAGAGTCACGTTGCGGGTCACGGTCTTGTAGCCGACCGAGCTAACCTCCAGTATAAAGTTACCTTCCGGCAAATTCTTCAAAAAATAATGTCCGGTAGCGTCGGTCACGGTTCCTATCGTTGTTCCTTTCAGTGCAATGGTGATGTAAGGAAGGTGCTCTTTCGTTTTCTTATCCAGTACATGGCCTATGATGTTCGCATCGGATTTTTTCAGTTCAGGGTAGTCCGGATGTTCAGCCAATGCGTATGACAGGACACAATACAGGCCGGCCAGGACTAAAAGATATTTCTTCATTGTCGTTAGTCTTTTAATGTTTAAAATCAAAATAATAATAAGGGAAAGGGAAGCAGCGATCATTAATCGTTGTTCCTAACTGATGAATACTGTTCCCGAAAAGATAGACTAAGCGACAGGAGGTGCTCTAAGAGATATGACGCCCGGACAAGAACGGTGATATGGCTCAACTTGCGGGCGGATAAACAGGATACATAATAGAGATAAAGCAGCGACCGCGAATGTAGGTATTAATCCGCTGTCTGTCACCAATACATGATTCAACAGGTGAATGAGTTGGAATTCAACCGTCGTATGGCTATGTTCACTGCCTTTTTTAAATGGATGCGAATGGACAATCGTTACCCCGTTTACTACATGGGAGTGAGTAAATAAAGTGATTCCTGCCATGTACGAGATAAACAGTACAGGCAAAAACCACTTCATTATATGTAGGTACAATTGTTTCATCCGGTAATCTTGCACATCTATTCTGTGCAGTAAAGTCAGGGTTTAGTTTGTTTTTTTGCAAAGATAAGGATTGTCTCCATGCAAAACAATCCCTATTTATAACGATTTTAAATCTTAACCGAATCTTAATAACTGATCTTCACCCCGGCAAAGAAGCTTCTCGGAAGTGACGGACCATAGATATAGCCGGAGTCACGGTCAGCTCCTTTATCGAAGTCGTCCTGATAGGCATTGAAAATATTCTGTATGCCGGCATTCAACTGGAGGTTCATCGACTTGTAAAGTTTGAAGTCATAAGCAGCTTTCAAACCGATATCGAAAAAGTCTTTGGTATTCACCGTTATCGGATTTTCAAGGAATCCCGGAACCGGCTCGTGGGGAACCAGCATCGAACCGGTATAGGTACCGGAAAGAGCGATAGATAACGGTTTTATCGGGGTGTAGGTTGCTGTAAAATAGCCGTAAGTATTTGGCGTACGCATCATTTTCTTCACCGCCGGAGCTTCTTTGTTCCAGATGTGCGGTTTGCTGTAATGGCTCTGTTGCAGAGTGACTCCCGCCTGAACTTGGATTTTATTCAGGTAAGCCATCTTTCCTTCCAGTGTCAATCCCAGAACTTGCGCTCCTGATGCATTGTGACGGGTACGTGTCAGAATTCCATCCACTACCTCTCCGTCGGTAAGGCAAAAACATCCGACAACTTTGTATAGAATCCTTCTACCAGGAAGTTAACCTGAAACGCACCAAAACGATGATAAATATCTGCCGAAGCACTCAAGCTCTGTGATCTTTCTTCTTTCAGATTATCCGCCAGTTCAACCATCGCTACATTACCGCCTACATTTTCCACATGCAAATCTTCGTCGAAAGCCTGCGGAGCACGGAAGCCGGATGAGTAACTAAAACGAAGATTGATGTTTTCTGTCGGATTATAACGCAAGTTGGCACGCGGACTGAATATCACATGGTCAATCAGATTATGCTTATCCAAACGGCCGCCAATCAGGAATCCCCAATGATCATTTTCCATTCGTTCTGAAGGAAAGCACTACCGATATTCACTTTCTGGTCTACCGTGCGGTTGTATCCCCACATGTTATCTTCCAGTTTGTCCTGATTGAACTCTATTCCGGCAGTCAGGTCGGAAGGCATGAAGATGCATTTGCCGAAGCTGTAGACATACTGTGAGCCTGCCATCCAGTTCAAGTCAGTGGTGTTTCCGTAAGCATCCAAAGGGTCTCTGTCACCTGGACCATAATAGCTGTCGCGATTGATATGCTGTGCAGATGCAAACACATTGAAACGATGGTTCTCGTTAGGGGAGAAATAATCGAACTTCAGTCCTCCGCCATTGATTGAGTGTTCGGTCTGCTCCGCCACATTCGCTTCATGAGGCGGGCGGTTCAATAAGTCTCCTCCCCTGCGGAATTCTTCCATGTGGTGATATTCAAAAGTAAGTTTCGAATAAGTCGTTGTTTTCAGGAACGAACGGAAACCAATTGTCTGACCGTGCAATTTGGGTATTTCGGAATATCCGTCGCCGTCATGGTCATACGCAGAACGGTGGCGGTTCTGACCGAAGATATACAGACCTGCACGCTGGTCGTCCGTCACGAGAGACGCATTCAATGCCGTACTGTTGTCGAAAACGTCGCCATCGCCAATTCCCGTAATCGTATGAGATAACATACCAGAGTTGCGCATCGGTTCTTTGGTGATGATATTGATTGTACCGGCAATGGCAGATGAGCCGAACAGTGCCGAGCCGCCTCCACGCATCACTTCCACACGTTCTATCATGCTGGCAGGAATCTGTTCGATACCATACACACCGGAAAGCGCACTAAAAATGGGACGGGAATCGAGCAGGATTTGCGTATAAGGGCCATCCAGTCCATTGATACGCACTTGCTGGAAACCGCAATTCTGACAATTGGACTCTACACGAACACCCGGCTGAAAGCTCAAGCCTTGCGCCAAAGTCGTAGAATTGGTATTCTCAAAGATTTTCAAATCTACTACATTCACCAGTGTCGGAGCCAGACGGCGGGTGGTTTCATTACGATTGGCAGATACGACTACGCCATCCAAAGCAACCGCATCTTCTTCTATCTCGAAATCTTCTTCCAATGTACGCCCTTTCTTCAGCGTCACATTCCGTCTGACGGTTTTATATCCCACCGAACTGACCTCCAGCACAAAATTACCTTCGGGAAGATTCTTCAAAAAATAATGCCCGGTAGCATCGGTCACAGTTCCGATGGTCGTACCTTTCAAGGCGACTGTAATATAGGGTAAATGCTCTTTTGTATTTTTATCAAGAATATGGCCAACGATATTGGCATCTGACTTACGTAATTCGGGATGATTAGGATATTCATGAGCTTGTCCTTCGAGGGCAGGCAACAATGTGCAGCACAAGCAGACAAGCGAAAAGATGTATTTCTTCATTTTTCGTTTGTTATTCGTTTTCGATAAGTATTCACATGGATAGACAGATAATGCCCTACCTCATGCAAGGTACGGTATCATCATTTAAAGAACAGAAAAACGAATAACCGGGGGTGCCCTAAGTCCCACTACCCCATGATACGGACAGTGATAGTGAGTGTGTTGCGAACGTCCGGGCAACAAGCATAATAAGAAAGGAATAAAAAGGGAAAGAGCAAAAACAACAGCCGCACCGTCTGCCGTTAAGTGAGACAGAAAATGAATCAGTTGCAGTTCAACTGTAGAATGTTTATGTGCCGCCCCTTTCTTAAACGGGTGTGAATGGACGATTGTCACGCCATTGACCACATGCACGTGGGCAAAGAATGTAAAGCTTACCAGATACGATACAAACAGTATCGGCAAGAAGTAGCGTGTAATATTCAATAACAATCGTTTCACCTCATTTTTTCTTTGAGGCGGCAAAGATACGAACTATTTATTTAACAATCAATTATTATATAAAATTCTGTTAATATACAGCCGAGGCTATTACTTGAATAAACAGAATCAAGAATACCATGGCAATCGGATAAACAGTTGCGTAAGCTACGCTCGGAATATTGCTATCCACCATCGAGTCGGCGGCAGCGAGTCCCGGAGTACTTGTCATCCCTCCCGTAATAGTTCCCAGCAAATCGAGCAGACTGATTTTAAATACGAAATGTCCGACAATAGCAGCAACAAGCATCGGCACCAATGTGATGGCAGCTCCTACTCCGAACATCAATAATCCGCTTTCCTGGAAAGTGGCTACGAGGTTCTTTCCGGCGGAAGTTCCTACTTCGGCAAGGAAAAGAAGCAGACCTAACTGGCGCAACAACTGGTTGGCAGGTCCGGACATAGACCAGATAATGGGTCCTGTCTTACCTATCGCACTCAACACAAGAGCTACCATCAAAACTCCCCCGGTCAGTCCCGGTGAGAATGACAGGCTATCAGAGAAAGAGATATTTATTTTGCCGAACAACACGCCCAATACAATACCCATTGCAATGGGGAAAAAGTCCGTATCAGATAGTTTCTTCGCATTGTTTCCCAACAGGCGGGCTACTCCTTTAAGTCCTTCTTTCTCACCGACTACCATCAGTTTATCACCAAACTTCAAGGCTAGATCGGGAGACGGAGATAAATCAATACCGCTTCGACGAACACGAGTCACTGTACAACCAAAGTTTTTCTGTAAGTTCAAATCACCCAGCTGTTTGTTTATCATGTCTTTTTTAGTCAACAACAAAGATTCTATTTCCTGTGTTTATCCAAAGGCAGTTCACCTTCTTCTCTATTGCCTACCAACACAGCCAGTTGATCCAGTGACTCTTCGCTGCCTACGGCTTGTATGTAGTCTCCTTCATGCAACACCGTATGGGCGGTAGGAATGGATATTTCATCATTGTGTTTCAGACGTGAAATGACAGCACCTGTCATACCACGCGCATTAATTTGCACCAAGCTGCGATCGAACACATTCGCATTAGTGACGCGATAAATACAAGTAGTCAATTCCGGGAATTGTCCGCGACGTTCTATCTCCAGGCGACGGGCTTCTTTATCTAAATCCACCCGCATGATTTTAGGCAACAGCTTGACAAACAGAATCACGCCGATCACTCCAAACGGATATGCGATACCGTAAGCAATGGATGCCAGAGGAGAATTGGTACTGTCGATGGCAACAGCCAAACCCGGCGTACTAGTCAGCGCTCCGGCAATCAGACCGACAACACTCGGTGTATCGATATCAAATGCATATTTCAGTCCGACTGCGGTAAGACAGGCGGCGCAAATAATAAGCATAGTGATGAGAATAAGCGTCTTTCCTTTGCTACGGAAAGAATCGAAGAATCCGGGCCCTGCCTGAATACCGATGGTAAAATGAAGAGCACCAAGCCGAAGTTTCCTAATTCTTTAGGAATGATAACACCAAAATGCCCGAAAAGAAGGGCAATGAAAATAACTGCCGACACATCGAGAGATAACCCCTTAATTTTAATTCTTCCCAGCATAAATCCCAATGCGACAATCAGGAAAAGGGAAAAATAAGAGGAATGCAATAAGTCAGTAAACATAAAAAATAAAGGTTAGTTAGTTTAAGGGCGCGAAGGTACGGATTTTATTTAATCCTCACAACATTCCTTGCAGCAAGTAGTCCTTTCGTCTTCAAACTCCAAAGTGGCATGATGAATACCTGCCTCTTCAAGTGCTTCCTTTATATGCTGTTTCACTTCTTCCAACTGTGTGATATTGTCAATAACAATATGGGCAGTCAAAGCGGTTTCCGTTGTGCTTAACGCCCAGATATGCAGGTGATGGCAATTCTCCACGCCGGGTTGTTCCATGATAATTTGCTGTATCTTTTGAGCGTCTATCCCCACCGGTACTCCGTCCAACGACAACCGGAGGCTATCATGAAGCAATCCCCAAGTAGAGACAATAATGACAACAGCAATGCCAAGCCCGATAATCGGGTCAATAATGCTCCATCCTGTATAGGTGATAATAATACCGGAAGCAACTACGCCCACAGAAACCAATGCATCTGCTGCCATATGCAGGTAAGCTCCTTTCACATTCAGATCCTTATCTTTATCTTTCATAAAGAGCCAGGCAGTCAGCGCGTTGATGACCACTCCCACCCCGGCTGTCCATGCGATGGCAGAACCATCTACGGAAACCGGATGGAACAATTTATCTATACTCTCGGCAATGATAATGCCCACGGCAACCAATAATATAACTGCATTTAATAAAGAGACAAGAATCGTACTCTTCTTATATCCATACGTGTAACGGCTATTGGGATGAACTTTCTGCAACCGGAAAGCCAACATAGCAAGCACCAGGCTGGCTACATCACCCAAATTATGCCCGGCATCGGAAAGCAATCCCAGAGAATTATAATAAAACCCTACTCCGAATTCTACGATAACAAAAGCAATATTCAAAGTGATGCCTATAATGAAGGCCTTATTGAGCGATATCAACTGATGATTATGTTCGTGGTGATGATGAGGTTCCATATTATATATTGTTATTATATCTATTATCTAAAAAACATCTCATCGGGAGATTAGTTCATCCCCATTCCACTTTCGGCAATAGTAACGGCTCCCCTCCAGAAAAAACAAGCCACCGAAATGAATGAATCATCCCGATGGCTTATCCCCTTTAAACACCTTTAAACAAAATGAAAATATGCCTCATATACTAACTAAACTAACTAACCCTCGAGGCATATTTTAAAGAGGCTGTCGCATCAACCTCTTTTTATTATAGACAGCTTTCGCTCTCTAATCTTATTTACGAGCTTCGGCAATATAACCGAGCGCTTCTTCACATTTTGCAGTTACATAAGCCCAGTCTTCTGCTGCCACTTTATCTTTCGGGAACAACTTAGAGCCCATACCTACGCAGAATACACCAGCTTTAATCCATGCAGTCAGGTTTTCTTTAGTAGGTTCTACCCCACCTGTTACCATCAGCTTAGACCATGGCATTGGAGCCATCAAGCCTTTCACGAAGTTAGTTCCGTAAACATCACCCGGGAATACTTTGCAAAGATCGCAACCTACTTCCTGCGCAAAACCTACTTCTGATACAGAACCGCATCCCGGAGTATAAGCTACCGAACGACGGTTACATACCTTAGCAATTTCAGGATTAAACAACGGACCTACTACGAAGTTAGCGCCCAGCTGCAAGTACATAGCAGCAGTAGCCGGATCAACGATAGAACCGATACCGATTGCCATTTCAGGACATTCTTTTGCTGCGAACTTAACGATTTCAGCAAATACTTCCTGTGCGAAGTCACCACGGTTTGTGAATTCGAAAGCACGAACACCACCGTCATAACAAGCCTTTACTACTTTCTTTGCAACTTCTGCATCTTTGTGATAGAATACAGGAACCATTCCTGTAGAGCCGATCTTATTCAATACGGCTATTTTATCGAATTTTGCCATCTTAATTTCTTATTTTAAATGAATTGATTTTTCAAACTCTCAACTCTCCATTCTCAACTCTCAACTTATTTACCTCTGTACGCGACCGCTTGCGTCACCACCAGCCAATGCTTCTACTTCTTCTATAGAAACAAGGTTGAAGTCACCATTGATAGTATGTTTCAATGCAGATGCAGCAACAGCGAATTCAAGAGCAGCACCCTGATTAGGTTTAGTCATCAAACCATGGATAATACCGCCGGAGAAAGAGTCACCACCACCTACACGGTCGATAATCGGATCGATATCATAACGCTTTGAAGTATAGAATTCTTCTCCGTTGTAGATCATCGCTTTCCAACCGTTGTGAGTAGCAGAGAAAGATTCGCGCAAAGTAGAAACTACATATTTGAATCCGAATTCTTTCATCATCTGCTGGAAGATACCTTTGTAACCTTCAGCATCTGTGTGACCAGCCTCAACGTCAGCATCCGGCTTGAAGCCCAAACAAAGTTCTGCATCTTCTTCGTTACCGATACATACGTCTACAAACTGCATCAACGGTTTCATGATAGACTGTGCTTTTTCTTTAGTCCACAGTTTCTTACGGAAGTTCAAGTCAACAGAAACAGTTACACCGTGACGTTTTGCAGCTTCACAAGCCAGACGAGTCAACTCGGCAGCCTTGTCAGAGATAGCCGGAGTGATACCAGACCAGTGGAACCAGTCAGCACCTTCCATGATTGCATCAAAATCGAAATCAGCAGCGTCAGCTTCAGCAATAGCAGAGTGAGCACGGTCATAAATAACCTTGCTAGGACGCATAGAAGCACCAGTTTCCAAGTAGTAGATACCTACACGGTCGCCACCACGAGCAATAAAGTCTGTCTTAACACCATATTTACGCAATGCGTTAACAGCAGACTGTCCAATTTCATGTTTCGGCAATTTAGTTACGAAATAGGCCTCATGTCCGTAATTGGCACAGCTTACTGCAACGTTAGCTTCTCCACCACCATATACTACATCAAAAGAGTCAGATTGAACAAAACGAGTATTACCCGGAGTTGATAATCTAAGCATGATTTCGCCTAATGTAACGACTTTCTTTCCCATAATCTTATGTTTTAAATTCTAAGTTATTAATATTATGAACTTTCAATTTATCATTCCAGCCCTATTTTAGGGGTTAACACACTGATAACATGACTATTAATCTATAAAAAGACTAACACCACATACCTTTCGTGTGCGGGCACAAAGATACAACAATTTTCGTAATTACAAAAATTGTTATATATTTGTATCGAAAATATTAAGATTATTATTGTGTGCGAGCACAAAAACCTATATAAATAAAGGTTATCGTATGAATAAATTGCCCGAAAGGATCAGAATCAAAGACATCGCCCGTCTGGCAGATGTATCAGTGGGAACAGTAGACCGCGTTATTCATGGACGTAGCGGAGTGTCGGAAGCCAGCAAGAAACGCGTAGAAGAAATTCTGAAGCAGCTTGACTACCAGCCAACATGTACGCCAGCGCTTTGGCTTCTAATAAGAAGTATACGTTTATCTGTCTGCTGCCGGAGCATCTGGAAGGCGAATACTGGACAGCGGTAGAAACCGGTATCCACGAAGCTATTGCCACCTATTCGGATTTCAATACTTCGGTGAAAATCAACTATTACGATCCGTACGACTACCATTCATTCGAGAATGCCAGCGAAGCCATTCTGCTTTACAGCCGGACGGAGTGATGGTAGCTCCTACCGCTCCGCAGTATACGAAAGGTTTCACCGATCAGTTGCAGGCATTGGATATACCTTATATATATATAGACTCCAATATCAAAGACGTTCCTCCCTCGCCTTCTTCGGTCAGAACTCACGCCAAAGCGGATATTTTGCTGCCAGAATGATGATGTTACTGGCACGGGATGAAAAGGAAATCGTTATTTTCCGCAAGATACATGAAGGAATTGTGGGCTCTAACCAGCAAGAGAACAGAGAAATCGGTTTCAGGCAGTACATGAAAGAACATCATCCGTCTTGTACTATACTGGAGCTCGACTTGCATGCCGAACGCAACGACGAAGACAATGAGATGCTGGATGAATTCTTCCGTACCTATCCGACAGTGAAGAACGGAATCACATTCAACTCTAAAGCCTATATCGTCGGCGAATACCTGCAAAGTCGCGGAAAGAAAGATTTCAATCTGATAGGCTATGACCTTCTGGAACGGAATGTCACCTGCCTGAAAGAAGGAAGCATCTCTTTCCTCATTGCCCAGCAACCGGAACTGCAAGGCGCCAATGGCATCAAAGCTCTTTGCGATCACCTTATTTTCAAGAAAGAAGTGACCTGCATCAACTATATGCCCATCGACTTGTTAACGGTAGAAACAATAGACTATTACCATAGCAAATAACAACAAAGTACAACTTTACAAGTACATTACATGGAAACAAAGTATTTAAGAATTAATCCTGCCGACAACGTTGCCGTTGCCATTGTTAACCTCCCGGCAGGAGAGCATCTTTCTGTAGATGGCATTGAAATTACACTGAACGAAGACATTCCTGCCGGACATAAATTCGCATTGAAGAATTTTGCTGAAGGCGAAAATGTAATCAAGTACGGTTATCCTATCGGACATGCACGAATGGCAAAGAAACAGGGTGACTGGATGAACGAAACGAACATCAAAACCAACCTCGCCGGATTGTTGGATTACACTTACAACCCGATTCAGGTTTCTTTGGATATTCCTCATAAAGATCTTACTTTCAAAGGTTATCGTCGCAAAAACGGTGATGTAGGGGTAAGAAACGAAATATGGATTATCCCGACAGTAGGTTGCGTAAACGGTATCATCGGTCAACTGGCTGAAGACTGCGTCGCGAAACCGAAGGTAAGGGAGTGGATGCCATTGTCGCTTTCCCACACAACTACGGTTGCTCACAACTTGGTGACGACCACGAAAATACGAAAAAGATTCTTCGTGACATGGTGCTTCACCCCAATGCAGGCGCTGTATTGGTAGTAGGCTTGGGATGCGAAAATAACCAGCCGGACGTGTTCCGTGAGTTTCTGGGCGAGTTTGATGAAGACCGCGTGAAGTTCATGGTTACTCAAAAGGTAGGTGACGAGTATGAAGAAGGAATGGAAATCCTGCGTGATTTATATGCAAAGGCTTCTAAAGACGAACGCACCGATGTTCCTTTGTCCGAACTGCGTGTGGGATTGAAATGCGGTGGTTCCGATGGTTTCTCCGGCATTACAGCAAACCCGCTATTGGGTATGTTCTCCGATTTCCTGATTGCACAGGGAGGTACAAGCGTATTGACCGAAGTACCGGAAATGTTCGGTGCAGAAACCATCCTGATGAACCGTTGCAAAAACGAGGAACTGTTTGAACAGACCGTCCATCTGATTAATGACTTCAAAGAATACTTCCTGTCACACGGAGAGCCTGTCGGTGAAAATCCTTCTCCGGGAAACAAAGCCGGTGGTATCTCTACCCTGGAAGAAAAAGCACTGGGATGCACCCAAAAGTGCGGAAAGAGCTATGTATCCGGCGTGATGCCTTACGGTGAACGTTTACAGAAAAAAGGTCTTAATCTGCTTTCTGCTCCGGGCAATGACCTGGTTGCAGCCACCACCCTTGCTGCAAGCGGATGCCACATGGTACTTTTCACCACCGGACGTGGTACTCCTTTCGGTACTTTTGTTCCAACCATGAAGATTTCCACCAACTCAACGCTGGCTAAAAACAAACCGGGATGGATTGACTTCAACGCTGGTGTAATTGTAGAAAACGAACCGATGGAAAAGACTTGCGAACGTTTCATTGATTATATTATCAAAGTAGCAAGCGGTGAATTCGTAAACAACGAAAAGAAAGGCTATCGCGAAATTGCTATCTTTAAAACAGGCGTAACCTTGTAAATTATTTTTTTGATACAGTAACTTATACGAAGTTAAAAGACATATCGTTAACACCATAGAATTGCTATCCCCTACTCAACAAGAAGTTGAACGGGACAGCAATTCTTTTTTGTATAATACCATATCAAAGCCTCATCATACCATTGAACTCTTTATTATCAAAATATTCAAGCAAAAAGTTTGTTCATCTGAAATCTTTTATTTTACTTTGCAGCACAAAGTACTTTTTATATGAATAAAGATAAAGCATTAGAATCGGTAAATGAGATAAAAGAGTTGATGGAAAAGTCCTCAAAGTTTATCTCTCTAAGTGGTCTCGCTGCAATCATGGCGGGCATTTACGCATTAGTTGGCGCATATATCGCCACACAAGTTATTACACCGGGCACTCATTTAATTGTTGCCCTTGAATTGATGGCTATAATAGCCTCGCTCGTATTGGTAGCTGCTGCGGTCACTGCTTGCATCCTGTCCTATTACAAATCCAAGAAGACAGGGCAAAAATTTTTCAGCCGCCTCACTTACCGGGCATTGTGGAATTTCTCTCTTCCGATGCTGACCGGAGGTGTTTTATGTATTTCCATCCTTATGCACGAGTATTATGACATCCTGGCTTCGGTCATGCTTCTATTTTATGGGCTGGCACTGGTCAACGTTTCCAAGTTTACTTATTCCAGCATCATATGGTTAGGTTATGCTTTCATCTGTTTGGGCGTCGTAGACTGTTTTTGGGAAGGTCATTCATTATTGTTTTGGACCATCGGTTTCGGCGGTTTCCATATCCTCTATGGTATATTGTTCTATTTACACTACGAAAGAAAGAGATCATAAATGATAGAAGCATTCCAATATATTAATAAAGCATTCGAAAGCAAGGTCCGACTGGGCATCATGGCTATTCTGATGGTAAATGAGGAAGCTGATTTCAATTTTCTGAAAGAGCAGCTCTCTCTGACCGACGGCAATCTTGCCAGCCATACCCGTGCCCTGGAAGAACTGGGATATATCGTATGCAACAAAAGTTTTGTCGGACGAAAACCACGGACTGTTTTTCAGGCAACCCCGCAAGGCAGAGAAGCTTTCAAATCGCATATTGAAGCCTTAGAGAAATTTCTAAAATCAAAATAAATAATTCATCAAAACACTACTGGCTTATGGACGCTTTCAATGAAAATTCAAATGAACAACAGGAGCAGCAACCTATGGGATGCCTCCACCGTTTCTCCAAAACAATCAAGGTTGTCATCATCGGATTATTAATCCTTCTCCTAATGATCCCCATGTTTATGATTGAGAATCTTATTTCCGAACGGGGACGAACCCAGGAAGAAGCTATCGACGAGGTAAGCGAAAAATGGAGTCTTGCACAGACCATCACTGGCCCTTACCTGAATCTCCAGTATCCGGTTGTCACTGAAAACAACGGCGAGAAGAAGGTTTCCATCAAAGACCTGATACTTTTTCCTGACGAGCTTATGGTCAACGGGCAACTGAAGACTGAAATCCTGAAAAGAAGTATCTATGAAGTCAATGTATATCAATCGGAACTGACATTGAAAGGGTCATTCAGTTCGGAAGAATTGAAAAAGAGCAGAATAGATATGGAGCAACTGCAGTTTGACAGGGCAGCTATTTGCTTGAATCTGACCGATATGCGGGGTATCAGCGAACAAATCAGCATCACCTTGGGAGATTCTGTTTATATATTCGAGCCGGGTATGGACAACAGAGGAATAGCTAACACCGGAGTTCATGCGATCGCTAATTTGTCGGAGTTGAAGCAGAACAAAAAACTGCCATACGAAATAAAAATCAAACTGAAAGGTTCACAGTCACTCAACTTTATTCCATTGGGTAAAACAACCCGTGTAGATCTGAAAGCTAACTGGAATACACCGAGCTTTACCGGAAACTATCTGCCTAACAACCGGAATATTACGGAGAAGGAATTTTCCGCACAATGGCAAGTTTTAAACTTGAACCGGAATTACTCACAAGTGATGGTTGACTTCAACACCTCAAATATCAAGGATATTGAGAGTTCCAGTTTCGGTGTGAACTTCAAAATTCCGGTGGAACAATACCAGCAGTCCATGCGCTCCGCAAAGTATGCCATTCTGATTATCCTACTGACTTTCGGAGTTATCTTCTTCACTGAAATCATGAACAAGACCCGCATTCATGCCTTGCAGTATTTATTGGTAGGACTGGCTCTCTGTCTATTCTACAGCCTGCTCCTCTCCTTCTCCGAACACGTCGGCTTCAACCCGGCCTATTTGTTATCTTCTGCACTGACTATTATACTGGTAGGCGGATATATGTTCGGAATCACCAAGAAAAAGAAACCGTCATTAATCATGTCCGGACTATTAGGTATACTTTATCTTTATATATTTGTTCTTATTCAGCTAGAAACTTTTGCGTTACTGGCAGGCAGCTTGGGATTATTTATTATCCTTGCAATGGTAATGTATTTTTCAAAGAAGATAGATTGGTTTAATGAATAAACCATTGGGGGAAATTCACATCCTGATCCAAAAGGAGAATCAGACGATGATGATCGCTTCCTTTCTATCCATATTACTACAAGGGGAAACGAAAGCTAAGATTAATTACGGTGCCTGATAATAACCATAATGGAACTGAAATACTTAACAAATGGCTTTTTTCTTGTATTTTTTAATAAGCAATTCACCCTTCACCTTGCTCCGATACTTTTTATTCGTCGGAGATACAGGGTGAAGGGCTAACTCTTCACCTACCCTTCCATCAGGATCAATATTTCATTAGCTATAAGCATAATTCTTTTTGCTATAATGATATTTGATTTTGCTATAAGCTAATGAAAAGATGCTAATAGATTATTTTTTCTTCTCAATGTTTATTTCAAATCATTACAGTGATTATTTCAATTATTACGGTGATTATTTCAATTTCATCATCTTTTTATAATGCTCTGAATAACCCATTTCTAGAAAACCATTTTTAGCCCATCCATAAATATATTGTAATCAAAATCTTTAAAGTCATTAATATTTTGACCTAGAGAATGAGACTCTCTATTAATATAACGTTGGAAAGCTTGATATTTGGGTTGCTTGAATTTATCTTGAATAAAGACATTATTCAAATCCCTCTTTTCTACAAAATTGAAGAAATATTCTATAATATTCCTCATGCAATTGGCAATCAAGGCAGGATGCGTATCAGGATCTTTGATAGTCATCCAATATGTATGATAATCACTTTGAATATGTTCATAATGCATAGTCTCAATTTTACTACCTGCCACAGATTTAGAAACCCTGAATAAAGATTGGTACGCATGACGTTGTGGTTCACGCATATCCGTCATCTCATAGAAAAAATAAAGACTATGAGTTAGAATAAAAACCTGTTCAAACTTACGCTTCATTAAGAAGCCAGTTTCCTGCGTGCTATCTTTAATAAGTTCAGGATAAAAAACGTTTTTCAACAATCTACCGATGTTGAACACATACATAGTGGACAAGCTTGAAACAGGATCATCAATAACAATAATACGCTTCTTCTGCGTCTTACTCCTATCCAGTATTCCCTGACATGTTTCCACAAAATACAAAACACTGATAATAGTTCTTTCCCCTTCACTTAACGTCTTGAATACAGAACTTCTATCTTCTCCTCTCACAATACGATACAAGCCCTCTTCTCTGCATTTTATGATTTTAAAGTCTATTATTCCCATGTCAACCAACATAGTATTTATATGGTTAATGGACTCCTCTATATTTACAATGCTTTGCTGTTCTGCTTCTATAATCGCCTTTTGTTCATCTATCAGACTTTGAACATGTTGTTTTGCAGTTTCGCATGCTCGTATTTTATTTTCAGTAGAAGCCTTTTGATTATTATAGTCAGTAACAGATTGATCATAATCATAACGCAGTCTATTCCAGAATTTTTTCTTTATAATAGCAAGTCACCATCAATACCTACCACTTTTTTATTGAATTCTACAATAATAGCATTAGCTTGCTGTATAATACTATTAACAACACCTAATTTGGTTGAAGTATTTTCTAATTCAACTATTTGACTTGGGTTTTGATACTTCTTACGTATTTCAATCAGATTAGAGTTTACCGCTTCTTTATATGCTCTAAAGGCCAATGCAAAGGTCTGCTCTAACTCATGGATAATTGGAATATTAGTAAAAATCAATATCTGGAATTAAATCAATAGAGTCTTTGTATGTCTTTCCCTTACTCTCTATATCTGCTACTGCTTTTTCATAATCTTCATTAAAATATGACCTTAGTTCCGCTATTATATCATCATCAAGATATGGCCTCTGACAAAATGGACAAATATCTTTTGTATCAAAACTTAAGCCAACCTTTACCCAATCCGAATTATGAAGACTATCTATTAATTTAGCAACACGACTATTAGCATTTCCAGTTATAACCTCTTTAAATAAAGAATCTATTTCAATGTCTCCTGCAGAAAATGTGATTTCCTGAATAAGTGGGATTTGAGTCCCTTTAGCTTCATTCAGTCGTTGTATTTCTTCTTTCAATTGATCAATAGAATCAACAAGCTTATTAGATGGTTTTGCCAACCCAACAATATGATTCAGCAATAATTCTTTACTGCTTTTCAAACCTGTAAAACAATACTCCAGAACTCTATCGCCACCAGTGTATTGTGTTTTAATTTGCCAGAAACGATTAGCAAATATTGATTTTGTTGAAGTCCAAGCTTCTAATTCTTTTTCTTGTAGTAATTCTTGTTTTTGAAAATCTCTGTTTGCAACTTGCAATGCAGCATTAGCAGCATCAATTCTTTTTCTAGCTCCTGCATTCTCCTTTGATAAAGAGAAAATACCTTTTTGAGTATCGGAACTATAGAATACATCATTCACGTAGTTCTCATTATAAACGAGAATTTCTTCTGTATCTTCATCTAACAATGGCGAAATAGAACATTCTGCATATTCATTATCAGTTCTCTTTCTAAGGAATTCTGACAATGTACTTTTGCCGGAGCCATTAAGTCCATAGATCAAGTTTATATTCTTGTCAGTTTCAAAAACAGCCATATTCTTATAACTGGCGGGACCTTTTATCGAAATTTTATTAATCATACCTTTGAAATTTTGTCGTTATCAGTACTACATCCATTAATTACCTTCATAAATTCATAACCATCCATCATGTCAAGTTCTTTATCAACTATTCTCATTCCACCAATACCTATTGCAATCCTCAATGCGTCATTTGGGTGTTTCATTACACATTCAATAACTAATCTGCCCCAAGAACCATCACAATCAGCAGCTGTCTTTTCTAAAAAAACATTTTACTCCTATAGACAACTCGACAAGAGCCTCTTTCGATAATGAAGTCGAAACAACTATATAAGCCGAAATTGCAGCATATATACTCATATCTCAAACTATTTACTTTTAAAAGTAAGCTTATATACTTACTTCTACCAATAGTAAGTTTAAAAATACGAATAGTATTTCGTCCACACAAATTTCACATAAAGAAACTTACTATTTTAATATAACTCGCCATTGTCAAAACAAAACTGAAGTACAAGAAATCCGAATAAAAGGCGGGTGAAATACAAACCCTTCACCCGCTATCACCGATGAATAAGAGTTTTTAAAGAAAAAGTGAAGCCTTGGAAAATAAATCAAACTTCCTATGTATAATGCACTTTAAAGCTATGCTTTAGCATCCTTAAAGCATAGCTTTGGCAGTCATAAAGCATAGCTTTTTAGCTCATAAAGATTAGATAATATAACCGAATATTTATCCCTCCATCCAAACGATTGGATACCCCAACTCTCTTTTGATTGCTTCCATTTCTGCACTGTGCCACATTTCATGTTTAAAGCTCCACGACAATGCTTCATATTTAGTTTCTGCAACAGGATGTTTAAACGGGAAAGGCTGCAAGCACTCTGCCAAAACATCATCATTCAGAGTTTCCAGATTCTCAATACAGATTTGATGAATTATTTCCGTTTGTTCTCTCAATTCAGCAACTGGAATCAAGCCCTCTTCTATGGAACGATGCAATGTTCCCATACCATTGAATATTCTATTATATTTTTGGATAGGCACTAACCGCCCCACCTTTTCGTTTACCCCGGTAACAGTTGTCAGTGTATGAAAATTCTGTGAAACAAGCAAATGTCCCACTTGCCAAATAAAGTTAGAATCTGTTCCTTCAGGAATAACATACCACAAATCTTCCGGCAATTCAGACATCAAACGATTCACAAATGTGCGAGCTTCTATAATCTGCTCCTTTAAAAAGTCAATTTTACTCATAACTATATGTTTTTTAATTATACATATAGTTAGTGGAAAAGCAAATGAGCTTTGTGACAACTTACTGCAAGAATTTCTCCCAATAATTTTTCCTCGGTAGTTCTTTTTCAAACTTCCTATATAAATCGGCAAGCCTCATCATTCGTTGCACCATTGTATATTCTTTATCCATATCAATAGAATATACCGGTTTGCAAATGCGACATTTACAAGCACCATCGGGATTATATAACGGGCAAGTATCATTCATAAAAGCTGTGATTTTCTGAATGGAACGATTATAGATTTGCCGCACATTACTTTCTTTCAGTTCCATGATTTCGCCAATCTGCCGATAAGGCAACCCGACATTTTCTCTAAAGATAAAAATCAGACGAGCATCATTATTCAGACAATGATTTAAAGCGGTGATACACCAGTCGCACCTTTCTTTTATCCATTCCCGCTTCGCTTCTTCCCCACCGGAATATTCAAATTCCGGCAACGAACGAAGATATTCGATTTCCGACATTTTCACCTGCTTTTCACATGCTGCATATCTGCCAATAGTGCGACGAGCGATAGTGTATATCCATGTAGAAATCTCCGAATCGCCTTTAAAGCTAGTGATACTTTTGCAAAGTTCATACCACACTTCCTGTGCTGCTTCGCGGGCGATTTCTTTATTCAGAATCATCCGGTGAGCAATCATGGAAATCATATTTCCATATTCTTTCACCAAACGATTGATATCTATTTCCATCGTTACACACTAAAATGTTTTCTTCAAATATATCATATCCACCAACTGCACACCCTCCTCATACATCGGATGATCGTAGTTGTCAGTAAAGAAATTCTTTATCCGGTGAGAAATCGCAAAACCACAATGTTCATAGAATGATCTGGAAGAAGGTACATCTCCTGTGCCCACCAACATTTCAGAGCACTTCCCCTGATAATATTCAAATAAAAACTCTATTAAACGTTTTCCGTACCCCTGTCGTTGGAAGAAAGGAACAGTAGCAATATTCTTGATTTCATAAACACCTTCTCCCTCACGTGTCACCACACAAAGAGCTTTCAACCCGTCATCATAAAGAACAAACATATCACCGCGTTCCAAATATCGGTCAATCATACTTTCTTGTTCATCAGCCAAGAGTAATAAATCAAGGAATTCTTTTTTATCTGAAGTTACTAGTTTTATCTCCATATTTTCTATTTTGTCATAAAATAAAAATGTTACCGACTCATTTTCCTATGGTCCAAAATAATATTCATATTCTCCAAAGCCCATCCCACCAGTCCTTCAATATGAGGAATCAAGGTACCACCTGTATCTGTCAGGCAATACTCCACACGAGGAGGTACTTCAGCATATACTTTCCGTTCAACCAATCCATCTGATTCCAAAGTACGCAATGTAACAGTCAACATTCTTTGAGAGACGTCTTCTATCGTTTTATGGATATCACTAAAACGCATAGTTCCATTTGCGTTCAGCGTAATAAGCACCAACATCGACCACTTATCTCCCAAGCGGCTAAGCACATCTCTTATCGGACAATTCCCCGTCGGATGAAAGTTTTTCATTCTTTAACGTTTTGTATTTTATTGAGTTTCAGCAATAGTTACCTCTATGTAACTTCCTTATTTTCAAGTATGTTATTGCATTTCTCAAACAAGAAAGATACATTTGCATCACAAAAGTAATAAACTTACTAATAATAACTATTGTTTCATTTAAATAATTATGATTATGGCAAAGAAAGTTGCAGTTTTAGCAGTGAATCCGGTAAATGGTTGTGGATTATTCCAATATTTGGAAGCATTTTTCGAGAATGGCATTTCATATAAAGTATTTGCCGTATCGGATACGAAGGAGATTAAAACAAATTCAGGAATCAACCTAACAGTGGATGATGTGATTGCTAATTTGAAGGGACACGAAGATGAGTTTGACGCACTCGTTTTCTCTTGTGGCGATGCAGTGCCTGTATTTCAGCAGAATGCCGATAAGCCTTATAATGTAGATTTGATGCAAGTCATTAAAACGTTCGGGGATAAAGGGAAAATGATGATCGGACATTGTGCCAGTGCAATGATGTTTGACTTTACCGGTATAACCAAAGGGAAAAAAGTAGCAGTTCACCCATTAGCCAAGTCAGCTATTCAAAACGGAACAGCTACCGATGAGAAATCAGAGATAGATGGTAACTTCTTCACCGCTCAAAATGAAAATACTATTTGGACAATGATGCCGCAGGTTACCGAAGCATTAAAATAATGCCGGCTGCGCAGATATAAAACAATAAATATAAACATTATTATTTAAATTCACGTATCCGAAGATGAAAAAGCACGTTCGTTTAAAAGGAACGGTGTGTTTCTCGGTGTGCAACGGGTCGTTTCTTTTAAAGGAGCGACCCATTGGTTTTAAAGGAAAAACACACCATTTATTATGCATTAGTAATCAATTACTTACAAGTTCGAAAAATTCTAAGACTGACTAACTTCCCCAAACAACGTTTTATTTAATAAATCCGTACAATCCCACCTCTTTATTTCTCAAAATACTGTTGTTAGTTAACTAAAATCCAACGGAAATATCATATATTACATTATCTTTTCGCACCAAGAAAAAGAAAAACGGAACATTACAAAAATCCGAAACAGCGTTCATCATTTTTAAAAAAGTCCGTATATTAGCAGCTTGAAGATTTGAAAGAGATAAACAGCATACTCCTTTCGAGTTTAAATAACCAAACAAGATGCCTAAAACAATATGACCAGAGAAAAAGAAAATTATAATGCATTTTTACTTCATTTTCTAGAAAGATTGAATGGCTGTGAATCTAATTGAAAACAAAATCACAGAATCACTTACGGATATTTGCGAATACTATGGTTTTAAAAGAGGATTCATTTACCAAACTGATGGATTTCGCTACTTTTACCTAAAGGAAACTGTCGGAAATAGCGACAACATCCTGCGACAACGTTTTGAAATCAGCGAAATGACCAATCAACATGCTGCGCGCATAAATGGAAAGAACAAACCTTTTTATGCTTGCAGAAACCAAAATACTTCTTGGAATGATGTAGACATCGTGGATTTTTATAAAGTCGACTCATTACTAATCCGGCAAATCCAAGACTCCGAAGGGAAAATTATCGGATTCATCGGATTTGGAGACAGAGAACATGCAATATCCTTCACCGATGAAGAACTTCAAGTGATTCATCTCATTTTAGGCTCCCTCTCCAAGGAAATAGCAGTGCGGGAATATAAAGAAAGAGAAGTGCGGGCAAGCAAGACATTAAGCAGCATCATGAATAATATGGGAGTTGACATTTATGTGAACTCTTTTGATTCTCATGATATGCTATATGTCAATGAATCTATGGCCGCTCCTTATGGAGGCATCGAACATTTTGAAGGAAAAAAATGCTGGCAGGCTCTTTATAAAGATAAAACCGGAGAATGTGAATTTTGTCCTAAAAAACATTTGATTGACGAAAACGGGCAACCTACCAAAGTCTACTCCTGGGACTACCAACGCCCGTTTGACAAATGTTGGTTCCGGGTATTCAGCGCAGCATTTGCCTGGATTGACGGACAAATAGCACATGTTATAACCAGTGTCGATATCAACCATCAAAAAACGATTGAAGAAGAACTAAGAGTAGCCAAAGAAAAAGCAGAAAATCTGGACCGCTTAAAATCAGCCTTTCTCGCTAACATGAGTCACGAAATCCGCACTCCGCTAAATGCGATTGTTGGTTTTGCAAGTCTGTTGGTTGAATCGGACGACAAAAAAGAACGTCAGGATTATGTTGACATTATGCAGGAAAACACAGAACTTCTTTTGCAGTTGATTTCCGATATTCTCGATTTATCGAAAATAGAAGCCGGAACACTCGACTTCACCATGGATCACCTGGATATCAAGAGCTTCTGCGAAGATATAATGCGCAATTATGATATAAAAGAAGATAAACCCGTACCCGTTTTGCTGGCTCCGGATTTACCTGAATATTATATTTACACAGACAAAAAACGTTTAATGCAGGTTATTACCAATTTCATAAATAATGCTCTCAAATTTACAAATGAAGGGCAGATTATGTTGGAATATCGCCATAAAGCAGAAAGTAATGAGATAGAATTCGCTGTCACAGACACAGGTATGGGGATTGCACCCGATAAAGTAGATCAGGTGTTCGACCGATTTGTAAAACTCAACTCTTTTTCAAAAGGCACGGGCTTAGGTCTATCTATTTGCAGAAGTATCATCGAACATCTTGGCGGCACTATCGGTGCCGAATCCGAAATAGGAGTCGGCAGCCGTTTCTGGTTCACACATCCCTTGCGCTTAAATCAATAAGAAATAATAAAAAGAACCTGCCCTACTTATCAATAGTAGGAACAGGTTATACTTTTTTTCTATGGAGTGTCTCCCTCATCTATAGAAAGATCAATGAAATAATGCCTTCTTTCGACTTCCTTTTTGCCACTTCCTGTGAAAAACACTACTTTTGCATCGCTATTTTGATTTTAGAATAAAACAAATACCCAACGTTCATTTATGACTGAAGAAAAAATACATAAAGACCGTCCCGGAAACTGGTGGGCATTAAGCCCGTTACTCGTATTCCTTTGCCTCTATCTGGTAACTTCCATCCTCGTCAACGACTTTTATAAAGTACCTATCACAGTGGCTTTCCTCGTCTCTTCCTGTTATGCCATCGCCATTACACGCGGCTTGAAACTGGACCAGCGTATCTATCAATTCTCGGTAGGAGCTGCCAATAAGAATATCCTCCTGATGATATGGATATTCATCCTTGCCGGAGCTTTTGCCCAAAGCGCAAAGCAAATGGGTGCAATCGATGCCACCGTCAATCTGACGCTGCATATTCTTCCTGACAATTTATTGCTGGCAGGTATCTTTATTGCCGCCTGTTTCATCTCTTTATCCATCGGAACCAGTGTGGGAACTATTGTCGCCCTTACTCCCGTTGCCGTAGGACTGGCAGAAAAAACTGAAATAGCTCTCCCCTTTATGGTAGCCGTCGTAGTAGGCGGTTCTTTTTTCGGAGACAACTTATCTTTTATCTCCGACACCACCATCGCTTCGACAAAAACCCAGGAATGTGTAATGCGCGATAAATTCCGTGTAAATTCTATGATTGTCGTCCCGGCAGCCATCATTGTGTTGGGAATTTACATATTTCAGGGACTATCCATTACAGCTCCCACCCAAACACAGACCATTGAATGGATCAAAGTTATACCTTATATAATAGTATTAGGAACAGCCATTGCCGGAATGAACGTGATGCTCGTACTCATAATAGGTATATTGACAAGTGGCATCATTGGCATTGCGACCGGCAGCTTCGGGATCTTCGACTGGTTTGGTGCCATGGGAACAGGAATTACAGGAATGGGAGAACTGATTATTATCACTCTGCTGGCCGGAGGGATGCTCGAAACAATCCGTTATAACGGTGGTATCGATTTCATTATCCAGAAACTCACCCGCCACGTCAATGGTAAAAGAGGAGCCGAATTAAGCATCGCAGCCCTGGTAAGTATCGCCAACTTATGTACTGCCAACAACACGATTGCCATTATCACAACAGGACCGATTGCCAAAGATATTGCCGTGAAATTCCATCTCGACCGAAGAAAAACAGCCAGTATCCTCGATACTTTCTCCTCGCCTGATACAAGGGATTATTCCATACGGAGCGCAGATGCTGATTGCAGCGGGACTTGCCAGCATCTCCCCATCAGTATCATCGGCAATCTCTATTATCCGTTTACAATGGGTAGCATGCGCCCTGCTCGCGATTTTGTTCCGCTATCCAAAACGGTATTCGTAAAAAAGATACGAAATGTTTGTCAATCAAAAGAAAAGCCGTATCTTTGTGCCCGCTATTACGAGATAATAGCATAATTCAAATCAATCATTAAAAACAATTATTTAAAATGGCAACTAGAATCAGATTGCAGAGACACGGACGTAAAAGTTACGCGTTCTATTCAATTGTAATTGCAGACAGCAGAGCACCACGTGATGGTAAATTTATTGAGAAGATTGGTACTTACAACCCTAACACCAATCCTGCTACAGTAGATTTGAATTTCGACGCTGCATTGGCATGGGTACTGAAAGGTGCACAACCAAGTGACACTGTACGTAACATCCTTTCTCGTGAAGGAGTTTACATGAAGAAACATCTTCTGGGCGGTGTAGCAAAAGGCGCATTCGGAGAAGCAGAAGCAGAAGCTAAATTCGAAGCTTGGAAAAACAACAAACAGTCAGGTTTGGCTACTTTGAAAGCTAAACAAGACGAAGCTAAGAAAGCTGAAGCTAAAGCACGTCTGGAAGCAGAAAAGAAAATCAACGAAGTGAAAGCAAAAGCACTCGCTGAAAAGAAAGCTGCTGAAGCTGCTGAAAAAGCTGCTGCTGAAGCACCTGCAGAAGAAGCTGCCGCAGCTCCGGCTGAAGAAGCTCCTGCAACAGAAGCTGCTGCTGAATAATTTTCAGCAGATTCCGAACAAGAAATTAGGAAAAAGCAATAAATCCTCTCCGGTCCGCCGGAGGGGATTTATTGCTTTATGCTATAAAACATATCAAATTATTTATTCCGTTCAGAATAAAATGCCTTTCTTTGCATCAGCATAGTTCAGCACAGTATTACTTATTTTTCGAATATGAAACGAACTGATAAAAAGGCAACATTCGGACAACAGGCAAGCAAGGTTACGCAACTAGCGGACGCACTTAGCCAGGCGATTTCCAGGAAAGAATTTCTTGAAGGAGATTCTTTGCCTTCCATCAATCAGTTAAGCGCTCAATACGGAGTATCACGTGATACAGTTTTCAAGGCTTTCCTTGATTTACGCGAACGAGGCTTGATTGACTCCACTCCCGGCAAGGGTTATTATGTGACGAGCCAGGTGACCAATGTCTTATTGCTGCTCGACCAATATACTCCTTTCAAAGAAGCCTTATATAACAGTTTCGTCAGACATCTGCCTATCAACTATAAGGTAGACTTATTGTTTCATCAATACAACGAACGGTTGTTCAATACGATCCTCCGGGAATCCATCGGAAAATACAACAAATACATCGTGATGAATTTCGATAACGAGAAATTCAGCACTGTTCTCAATAAAATTAATCCTTCAAGATTATTACTTCTCGATTTCGGCAAATTTGAAAAAGAAAAGTATTCATATATCTGCCAGGATTTTGATGATTCTTTCTATCAGGCATTGAATCTGCTCAAGGAAAGGTTAAGGAACTATCACCAGCTCGTTTTTCTGTTTCCCAAAAGCCTGAAACACCCTCAAAGCAGTAAGGTGTATTTTACCCGTTTCTGCCAGGAACAGGGATTTCTCTGTGAAATACAGGAGGATATTGAGAACCTGATTGTACGTAAGGGAGTTGCCTATATCGCCATCAAACAACAAGACGTAGTAAAGGTGGTGAAACAAGGAAGATTGGAAGGGCTGAAATGCGGAAAAGATTTTGGCCTGTTGGCTTACAATGATATTCCTTCCTATGAAGTGATTGACGAAGGAATAACCTCATTGAGTATTGATTGGGAAATGATGGGAAATGAAGCGGCCAATTTTGTTCTCAATAATGTACCGGTGCAGAAGTTCTTGCCGACGGAAGTTAGACTTCGAAAGTCGCTTTAATTTTTTTTGCAAAGACATCAGCACAGTTCAGCACAGATATTAATTAATCCTTTAATAGATAAAAACCATGAAAAAGTATCCGAAAATCGGGATTCGTCCCACAATCGATGGTCGCCAGGGTGGCGTTCGCGAAAGCCTTGAAGAGAAAACAATGAATTTGGCAAAAGCAGTAGCCGAGTTAATCAGCAGCAACCTGAAAAACGGTGATGGCAGTCCGGTGGAATGTGTTATAGCCGATAGCACGATCGGACGCGTAGCCGAAAGTGCCGCTTGTGCGGAAAAGTTTGAAAGAGAAGGGGTCGGTTCTACCATTACTGTTACTTCCTGCTGGTGCTACGGTGCAGAAACAATGGATATGAATCCACATTATCCGAAAGCTGTCTGGGGATTCAACGGCACAGAACGTCCGGGAGCTGTATACCTTGCTGCCGTACTTGCCGGACACGCACAAAAAGGCCTTCCCGCATTCGGTATCTACGGACGCGACGTTCAAGATTTGGACGACAACACAATCCCTGAAGATGTATCGGAAAAGATTCTTCGCTTTGCACGTGCTGCACAGGCAGTAGCTACGATGAGAGGCAAATCTTACCTATCAATGGGTAGTGTATCTATGGGTATCGCCGGTTCTATCGTTAATCCTGATTTCTTCCAAGAGTATTTGGGAATGCGTAATGAGTCAATAGACCTCACAGAATCATCCGTCGAATGGACGAAGGCATCTATGACCACGAAGAATACGCCAAAGCCATGGCCTGGACTGAAAAAAATTGCAAGACAAACGAAGGTGAAGACTTCAAGAACCGTCCTGAAAAACGTAAAACCCGTGAACAGAAAGATGCTGATTGGGAATTCATTGTAAAGATGACGATTATCATGCGCGACTTGATGACCGGAAATCCCAAATTGAAAGAAATGGGATTCAAGGAAGAAGCCTTGGGACACAATGCCATTGCAGCCGGTTTCCAAGGACAACGCCAATGGACAGACTTCTATCCTAACGGTGACTATCCGGAAGCTCTGCTCAACACTTCTTTTGACTGGAACGGTATTCGTGAAGCATTTGTCGTAGCTACCGAGAATGATGCCTGCAACGGCGTAGCTATGCTGTTCGGACATTTATTGACCAACCGCGCCCAAATATTCTCCGACGTACGTACTTACTGGAGTCCTGAAGCCGTGAAACGTGTAACCGGCAAAGAATTGAGCGGATTGGCAGCAAATGGTATCATTCACCTTATCAATTCCGGCGCAACGACTCTCGACGGTTCCGGCCAATCATTAGACGCGGCAGGCAGTCCGGTTATGAAAGAACCATGGAACCTGACGGACGCTGACGTAGAAAACTGCCTGAAAGCAACTACCTGGTATCCGGCAGACCGTGACTACTTCCGTGGCGGTGGTTTCTCTTCCAACTTCCTGTCAAAAGGTGGCATGCCCGTAACCATGATGCGCCTCAACCTGATTAAAGGCTTAGGCCCTGTCCTGCAAATCGCAGAAGGATGGACAGTAGAAATAGACCCGGAAATCCACCAAAAACTGAATATGCGTACAGACCCGACATGGCCTACCACCTGGTTTGTACCGCGTCTGTGTGAAAAACCTGCTTTCAAAGATGTATATTCAGTAATGAATAACTGGGGAGCCAATCATGGAGCCATCAGTTATGGACACATCGGTCAGGACTTAATCACTCTTGCTTCCATGCTCCGCATCCCGGTATGCATGCACAATGTAGAAGACAACGAAATATTCCGTCCGGCAGCTTGGAACGCCTTCGGCATGGATAAGGAAGGAGCGGATTACAGAGCTTGTACCACTTACGGTCCTATCTACAAATAATTTTAATTCAGACAAAAGAACATAAGGACAAAAGATAAAACAACTTCAATAAATAGCTATAAATAATTCTATTAGCGCAGACCTTATGTTCTTTTGTTCTTATGTCTAAATAAAAGCAATTTCGACTCACTTAATTCTATTTTTTTTATCTTTGCAATTATGATTACCAACGAACATATCGAACAGTTCATCGAACAAGCACACCGTTACGGGGATGCAAAGTTAATGCTTTGCAGCAGCGGTAACCTTTCCTGGAAAATCGGCGAAGAAGCATTGATTTCCGGTACGGGTTCCTGGGTTCCCACACTTGGCAAAGAAAAAGTATCTATCTGCATATTGCCAGCGGCACTCCTACCAATGGTGTAAAACCTTCTATGGAAAGTACATTCCATTTAGGGATTCTCCGCGAACGTCCGGACGTCAATGTCGTTCTCCACTTTCAATCGGAATATGCCACGGCTGTCTCCTGCATGAAGAACAAACCGACAAACTTCAATGTCACAGCAGAAATTCCCTGTCATGTAGGTTCGGAAATACCTGTGATTCCGTATTATCGTCCCGGCTCACCGGAACTGGCAAAAGCCGTGGTAGAAGCCATGTTAAAGCATAACTCGGTTTTACTAACCAACCACGGGCAAGTAGTATGCGGAAAAGACTTCGATCAAGTATACGAACGGGCTACCTTCTTTGAAATGGCTTGCCGCATCATCATTCAATCCGGCGGTGATTATTCAGTACTCACACCGGCAGAAATTGAAGACCTGGAAATCTACGTATTAGGAAAGAAAACCAACTAATATCCGGGCAATATACCATGAAAGATACCATCAAACACACTTATTTAGCAGCAGACTTCGGAGGCGGAAGTGGACGGATTATCGCCGGCTTCCTTCACCATGGCAAACTGGAGTTGGAAGAGGTATACCGCTTCTCCAACCGGCAGGTCAAACTAGGAAATCATATCTACTGGAATTTCCCGGCCCTGTTCGAAGATATGAAGACCGGACTGAAACTGGCTGCACAAAAAGGATATGCCGTAAAAAGTATTGGTATTGACACCTGGGGAGTGGATTTCGGACTGATTGACAAACATGGAAACCTGTTAGGAAATCCAGTCTGTTATCGGGATGCAAGAACAGAAGGAATACCGGAAGAAGTATTCAAGCTATTGAATGAACGCCAACACTATGCCGACACCGGTATTCAGGTGATGGCTATCAATACGCTGTTTCAACTTTACAGCATGAAACAGCATCAAGATGCACAGTTGGAAGTTGCCCGGCAACTGTTATTCATGCCCGACCTCTTCAGCTATTTCCTGACAGGAGTAGCCAATAATGAATATTGCATTGCCTCCACCTCCGAACTACTCGATGCCCAATCGCGGAACTGGTCAGTGGATACCATACGCGCCTTAGGTCTTCCCGAACATCTGTTCGGCGAGATTATTCTCCCCGGAACAATCAGGGGGACTCTGAAAGAGGATATTGCCCGCGAAACGGGACTGGGTATCGTAGACGTTATTGCTGTCGGCTCACACGACACAGCCAGTGCCGTCGCCGCTGTTCCTGCCGTAGAAAATCCTATCGCTTTCCTTAGTTCCGGCACTTGGTCGCTACTGGGAGTGGAAGTGGATGAACCCATATTGACGGAAGAAGCAAGAAAAGCTCAATTCACCAATGAAGGAGGCGTAGACGGCAAAATCCGTTTCCTACAGAATATAACAGGATTATGGATTTTGCAACGCTTGATGAGTGAATGGAAAGCATGTGGCGAAGAACAAAATTATGATATAATCATCCCGCAAGCTGCCGAAGCACAGATTGCGACCATTATCCCTGTGGATGACGCAACATTCATGAATCCGGAAAATATGGAAAACGCTCTTATTCATTATTGTCGGCATCATGCTTTGCAAGTGCCGAAAAACAAAGCAGAAACCGTGCGATGTGTACTCCAGTCATTAGCTTTCAAATATCGGCAGGCGGTGGAACAGCTCAACCATTGTCTCCCCTCTCCGATCCGTCAGCTAAACATCATCGGCGGAGGATCACAAAACCAATTACTCAACCAACTGACAGCTGACGAACTCGGTATTCCCGTTTATGCAGGTCCGGTAGAAGCCACTGCAATGGGAAACATTCTGACACAGGCTATGGCAAAAGGAGAAATAGCCGATCTCCGTGAATTGAGAGAGATTGTAACTCGTAGCGTTACACCACAAGTATATTACCCTAAAAAATAAAAATATATGGAAACACCCAAAACCCGGTTATCAGGTTCAATCTTATGACGTTCCCGTCAAACGATATTGCCAAACCCTCGATTTACGCGATTCTCCGGAACTGATCGCTGAATATCGGAAAAGACATAGCCAGGCGGAAGCATGGCCAGAAATCCTAGCCGGGATCCGGGAAGTCGGTATTCTGGAAATGGAAATTTATATCTTGGGAACACGACTGTTTATGATTGTCGAAACTCCCCTTGATTTTGACTGGGACACAGCAATGGAACGCCTGAACACGCTTCCCCGCCAACAGGAGTGGGAAGAATATATGGCCATCTTCCAACAAGCCGCTCCCGGAATGAGTTCCGCAGAGAAATGGAAACCGATGGAGAGAATGTTCCATTTGTATAACACTTAAAAAATACCAGAAACAACCATGAAACACCCCAAACAGTCCATCCTCTCGAAAGATGGCATCAGTTATCTTATACCTTTTGTTCTCATTACCTCATGTTTTGCATTATGGGGATTTGCCAATGATATTACCAATCCGATGGTAAAGGCATTCTCCAAGATTTTCCGGATGAGTGCCACCGACGGAGCATTAGTACAGGTTGCCTTCTATGGAGGGTACTTTGCAATGGCTTTCCCGGCTGCCATATTCATCCGCAAATATTCCTACAAAGCCGGTGTTTTGTTAGGACTGGGAATGTATGCTTTCGGAGCATTTTTATTCTTCCCCGCCAAAATGACGGGAGAATATTATCCGTTTTTGATTGCCTATTTCATCCTGACCTGCGGATTGTCCTTCCTCGAGACAAGCTGTAACCCGTATATTCTTTCTATGGGAACGGAAGAAACAGCTACCCGGCGTTTGAACCTTGCACAGTCTTTCAATCCGATGGGGTCACTTCTCGGAATGTATGTAGCCATGCAGTTCATTCAAGCGAAGTTACATCCGATGTGTACCGAAGACCGTGCATTGCTTAACGACAGTGAATTTCAAGCAATTAAAGAAAGTGATCTTAGCGTCCTGATTGCTCCTTATCTCATTATCGGACTTATCATTGTGGCTATGTTACTTCTGATACGATTCGTCAAGATGCCGAAAAATGGAGATCAGAATCATAGAATAGATTTCTTTCCTACACTGAAACGCATTTTCACCCAAACGCGTTATCGTGAAGGGGTAATTGCTCAATTCTTCTATGTAGGCGCGCAAATTATGTGCTGGACTTTCATCATTCAGTATGGAACACGCTTGTTCATGTCACAAGGTATGGACGAGAAAAGTGCGGAAGTGCTATCACAACAATATAATATCATAGCAATGGTGATATTTTGTATCAGCCGTTTCATCTGTACATTCATTCTGCGCTATCTCAATGCTGGTAAATTGCTGATGATCTCGCTATCTTCGGAGGTATTTTCACTTTAGGCGTAATCTTCCTTCAAAATATCTTCGGAATGTATTGCCTTGTAGCAGTATCGGCTTGCATGTCATTGATGTTCCCTACCATCTATGGTATTGCCTTGAAAGGCATGGGAGATGATGCTAAGTTTGGAGCTGCAGCCTTATCATGGCTATCCTGGGAGGTTCTGTTCTTCCACCGCTACAGGCAAGTATCATTGACCTGAAACAAATAGCCTGGTTGCCGGCTGTCAATGTTTCATTCATTCTACTTCATCTGCTTCCTTGTAATCATTGGTTATGGTTACCGTACAGTGAAAAGAAACTGGTAAAAAACAAACTTAAAAATAGTGACGCTATCCCATCATGATGGCGTCACTATCCCACCCATATAGTGACGCCATCCGCAGTGGATAGCGTCACTATTTCATTCATCTTTTTTTCATAAAAAATTCCCTTTTGACAATGCCATATATAGATGCGACAAAGTGAAGAATGTAGCTAATTTCACATTTAATAATCTCAAACAAACAGGGTAGCAATAGCTTTCTGCTGTGTTGGCATATCCTGCCGAACAATATATTGATGTTAATTTTCAGGTAGATCCTTCGTTGATTAGGTTATTACAACGCGCGTCTCAGCACCAATTATGCAATACTGGACACTAAATATTATAAGTTTTATATAATTCCCCAAGGCAAACGAAGGAAAATTGTTGCAACCAAGCGAATGGTATCATGTAGCCGTGACTTATGACACCGAAGAAAAGACTTTATGTTTAAAATAGGACACTCCTATGGTGAGCCAGAGAATATGACTCGTCAATTAAATGGTGAAATCTGCGAAGTACGCATATGGAACGTAATACGTTCACAAGAAGAAATTTACAAGAATATGTATGATGTCGATCCTCAAACTACAGGTTTAAAAGCCTATTGGAAGTTTAATGAAGGCAAAGGGGATATAGCGAAAGACTATACAGAAAACGGCAATGATGCAAAAGCATATACTAAAGCTATTTAGCCGGAAGACATTGAAGTGACACAAAAAAACAAAGAATAATAACTACCTAAAATTTTCAACCTAAAACGCTGCCACATTTTTACTCCTACTTTAAGTTACATAAAAGGGAATACTAAAATATGACAGCGTTAATAATTAACTCTCTACTATGGAATAATTTAAATTGCCTTCTGATGAATTTGTCAAATATGCACAGATTCATTCACAAAAAATATAAACTCAAAGAGTAGCCATTATCTAAAAAAAAGTCGTAGCTTTGCAATAACCTAAAAATTAAATTGATATGGAACAACAAGACAAATATGTACGCTTTGACTGGGCTGTGAAAAGACTTCTCCGCCAAAAAGCAAATTTCGGCGTATTAGAAGGTTTCTTGACTGTCCTTCTCGGTGAAAACGTGAAAATCATAGAGATATTGGAAAGTGAAAGCAACCAACAAACAATCGATGATAAATTCAACCGGGTAGATATTAAAGCCAGAAACAGTAAAGACGAAATCATTATTGTAGAGATCCAAAATACACGGGAGCTCTATTATCTGGAACGTATCTTATACGGAGTGGCAAAAGCAATCACTGAACATATTTCTTTAGGAGAACGCTACTATGCGGTGAAAAAAATATACTCTATCAGTATTCTATACTTCGATATCGGCAAGGGAGAAGATTATTTGTATCATGGACAAAACCACTTTATCGGAGTACATACAGGAGACAGACTGGAAGTAACTACTAAAGAAAAAGACGCCATCGTCCATAAGATTCCGGCAGAAATCTTTCCGGAGTATTTCTTGATTCGTGTGAATGAATTCGATAAAGTGGCTGTCACTCCATTGGAAGAGTGGATTGAATACTTGAAAACCGGTTGCATTCGCCCCGATACAACAGCCCCTGGTCTGGAAGAAGCACGCCAGAAACTTATCTATTACAATATGTCCAAGGAAGAAAGACATGCCTACGACGAGCACCTTAGTGCCATCATGATACAAAATGATGTATTAGATGGAGCAAAACTGGAAGGGCGTATGGAGGGACGCATGGAAGGAAAAATGGAAGGAAAAATGGAAGAAAAGATTAGAAATTGCTAATAATTTAAAGTCATTAGGAGTAGACATAACAGCCATCCATAAAGCTACCGGACTATCACCGGAGGAGATTGAAAAGTTATAAACAATCAAAGGCTATATAATTAATTAACAAACAAGAGTCGTGTGAGAAAATCATACGACTCTTGTTTGTAATTTAATATATAGCCAATAGTAACAGACTGGAAGTAACTACCAAAGAAAAAAGATACCATCAATATATTACCAATATTTCACACTCCATTTTAACAATTAGAATTCATCCACAAATCACACACTCTAAATCATCAGCACCCATATACAGCAGAATATATAACAATAAAATATTTTATACAACTTTTATTTGTGATTAGTCATAGAAAACATGTATATTAGCAGTAAGCCTAACATTTACACAAATAAATCAATTGATTTATTATTACTTTTTAGTACCTTTACTTCATAAATACAATTTCCTATCCATAAGAAGGAAAGACATTTATATTAGTTGATTATTTGTATATGATAAAACACAAGCAAACAGCTATTGAGATATGTTCCGATAGCACTCTATTTTAAACCCAGACCGCCCCCTCTTCAAATATTCACATATTAGACTGATTCATCATGCCTGAAAACAAAAAAGAATAAATCAAATTAATCATCGTTACTTGGAGGGAAAGCCTTCCTTATCATAAAATTTAAAACATTAATCAAGATTAAAAACCTCCTGTGACACTTCTATTATCCCGATTATCCTATATGGCTCTCCTATTGATATGAACCAAGACTATAAAAGAAATGCTTCTTTAGCCGATACATTCTTGTATATGCCATTCAATATCGAAAACTTAAAAATCGAGATATCTGTTCTTATCAAAAACTACCGCTTTCTTAGAAAGTCATTCTTACAGAAAATATTCGGAGAAAAGTTTCTGGAAACAGATATCGAAGAAATGCCGGAAGAGGATAACTACCAACTCATCAACAAGGTAAAGAAATTCATATTGGACAACTTGGATAACGAATCACTAAAGATAAGCCATATTGCCAGTGAAACGGGCATGAGCCGGACTAAGTTTTTCATTAAATGGAAATTCCTGACAGGGGAAGCTCCCATAGAATTCATGACCAGGATTCGTATGGAAAAAGCACGCGAACTATTGGAAAGCGGAAAATATCGCATACAGGAGATACCTGAAATGGTCGGACTAAAAGATGTAAAGAACTTCCGCAATAAATACAAGAAACACTTCGGCATAGCGCCAAGTGAAACATTAAGAAATATTTAAAAGCGGGAAAATTCAATATTACTATTGTCTTAATAAAAAAGAGATGTATTTAATGGAAAAATGGTATATCTCTTTTGCAAGTATACCGACGAGCAAAACATAATTGCCAACAAATCACAACTCAATCATACCATTCATCGCATCATTAATACCAAATAGAAACATCCCAACATTCAAAACTGACAACAGTATCTACTTATTAAAACTTATCATTATTTTTACTTCGTAGAAATATACCAATCATTCCTTCTTATAAAAAAACCTAACCTCCATTATCTTTCCAGTTTATATATTATGAGGAAATACAGAATGGTATTAAATGAGACATTCCTCAATAATAACCCAATATACAATACGCTCCCCTACACATCTACAGGAGACAAAATAATATTCAACCAATAAAACTAATTAATTATTGTTACTTAGAGGATATTCACCGTTTCTTCCCCCCCCAAAAAAATCGATGTTAAATATTAGGATAGTGAATTTCCTCTTTTTTCTGAAATGAAAGAAATGGGTCTATTTCATCTGAGTGACGTCACTAAAAATATAATATGAAATACTTATTACAAACGTCACCCCTCGTTTACAGTGCCATAGCAATACTCATTCTTTATCAATTAAACTTTACCTCAATACTCCTAGCAGGAGGCATTTCTATTTATTGGATTATAACACATATCATTACGATACAGAAAGAAAGAAATCTTCTAAAAGAAGGGAGTCAATATTTTATAGACTCTTTCGAGAGCATTCGTGCTCCGCTTACATTAGTTCATACTCCATTGAAAATAGCATATAATGACGTTTCCCCCGAAAATATCAGAAAAGAGCTATCACTAGCTATCCAAAACATAGATTGCCTCAACATACATTTAACCAGATTGATGGATTTAAAGCAATTGTTTGCAAACACTGAAAAGCTGAATTCCTCGGAATATGAACTGGGAGCATTTATCAAAAACAGAATTACTTCTTTAAAAACACATGCTGCCAACAATTTGGTAGGGCTGAACATTAAAACAGACTTTAATTATGCCAGCGTCTGGTTCGACCAAAGCAAAATATCTCCGGTGATCGACAAATTTATAAAATATGCCATAGACCATACCGAACAAAAAAAAACTATTACCCTGCTAATCACCTCTAATCCTGAATACTGGCAAATAAAAATAACTGATTTCGAAAATAAGAAAATACTTCAATGTTATAAATGTAAAAATTGGCAACTATTCAAACGAAAAGAAGAACTCGAATACAATTTTGCAAAAAATATATTCTGCAAAAGGTTGATAAAGATGTGCAATGGAAAGATTCTGATTAACCATTCCAGCCACACTATTGCTCTAAAATTCCCTTCAAAAGATTCGCCGGAAAATGTTCACCAACATACCGCCATACAAATCGAGTCAAATCCGGCAGAAGAAAGAACAGATACTTTATTCGGCAAGGATTCACAAAAGAGAAATTCCACTAAACCGTTGGTCGTCCTCGCTGACAGCAATAAAGAATTCAGGTTGTACCTGGAAGAACGTTTATCAAAGGATTTTATCGTAAAAAGTTTCGAGAATGGTTTGGACGCTTTAGAATGTATAAAAGAGGAATATCCGGATTTAGTGATTTGCGACATTATGCTCCATGGAATGTACGGCAATGAACTATCATCGAGACTAAAAACATCAGGAGAAACATCCGTTATCCCTATTATCCTCTATGGCTCACATATAGATACAGGACAACGCAGCAAAAGGGAAAGCTCCCTGGCTGACATATTCTTATATATACCTTTTCACGTCGAAGATTTAAAAACAGAAATGAATGTCCTTATCAGAAACAACCGTTTCCTCAGAAAATCATTCTTAGAAAGAATATTTGGAAAGAAGTTTCTGGAAGTTGAGGAAGACAAAATTTCAGATGAGGAAAATTACGGCCTTATCAATCAGGTAAAGGAGTTTATTCTAAAAAATATAGATAAGGAAAATCTGACAATAGATGAAATCGCCTCAGAACTATATATGAGTAGAACCGCTTTCTTTACGAAATGGAAAGCACTGACAGGAGAAGCGCCCAAGTACTTGATTTACCGGATTCGTATGGAAAAAGCACGTGAGCTATTGGAAAGCGGGAAATACTCCGTCAATGTTCTTCCCGAAATGATCGGATTGAAGAGCCTCAAAAACTTCCGTCATAAATACAAAGAGTATTTTGGAATAACGCCAAGCGAGTCTATCATGAAAAAACAATAAAACAAATACGAAGCTATATATCCGAAGATCCCACCAACAGGGATCTTCACTATAACACTTGCATAAAGAAGCCTTTCTTTTTTTACTTCTTCATGCAGTATTGTATTAATCGTAGCATTTACACTATGTACGTACACCTTAATTTTGAAATTAATAATCTAATTATTTAAACAGTATGAAAACTTTAACTAAAATGAAAAAAGTTTGTTGTTTTAATCGCTTTGTCTTATTGGCAATGACACTGAGCATGGTCACTTCTTTTACTGCATGTAGCAGTGACGACGATTCGGACATTCCCGTATATTCCCTTAAAGATGTTGATGGCAATTATTCCGGCACAATGCTGACGGAATCCACCCCCGTCAGTCCCCAGGCAAATGCAGAAGAGGGGGAAGAACCGGCAGGAGCCGAAGTTACTGCCGAAGTAAAAGACAATCAGATTATGATTAAGAAACTTCCGGTTGACGACCTGATTAAAAGCATCGTCGGTGAAGAAAATGCAGGAGCTATCATCGAAAATTTGGGTGATATTAACTACAACATTCCTTATACACCGACCTTTGATGAAGGTAAATCTAACATCTTACTTCAACTAAAACCTGAACCACTGGAAATTAAATACACCGAACCGATTCAAGTACAAGAAGAAGGACAAGAACCGGCTGAAAATCTTATAACAGTAACTATTGAAGCTGAAAAGAATGGCGTTTATGCTTATGACGGCAAAAAACTGGCATTCGTTATCAAAGCAACTGGAGTAAAAGTCGGAGATGTAAATTTCCCCAATTTCCCCGTTACAACATTCACTTTCAGCATGGTCAAGAAGTAATACAAACCTTTCGCTGAAAAAAAGAAAATGGAGCATGCCTGCGCGCAAGACATGCTCTTTTTTTATACCTTTGTGAAGAAACCAACTATACAAAATGACTACAACAGAAAACATTCGAAAAGAATTGCAGGATTTGGTAGATTCCAAGTATCAGGAATTTCATTCTGCCCTGGTTCCCGGAATCGGGAATATTCTTGGTGTACGTATTCCGCAACTACGAATATTGGCTAAAGAAATCGCAAAGAGAGATAACTGGCGTATGTTTGTGGAAGCAACCGATACTAAGTTTTATGAAGAGACAATGCTTCAGGGAATGGTTATCGGATTAGCTAAAATGGAACTGGACGAACGAATGAAACACATAAGCATGTTCGTTCCACGTATCGACAACTGGGCTGTATGTGATATCTTTTGTGGCGAACTGAAGACTGCCGTGAAGAAAGGAAAAGAAACTGTATGGCAGTTTATCCAGCCTTACCTCATATCTCCCAAAGAGTTCGAAATCCGCTTCGGGATTGTGATGCTTTTCCATTATGTAGACGAAGAACATATCGACGCATTACTGGCATACGCAGACACTTTCAGCCACGATGCTTATTATGCACGTATGGCTATGGCCTGGATGATATCCATCTGTTTCATCAAATTCCCCGAAAAGACAATGGAGTACCTTAAACAGAGCAAGCTGGATAACTGGACTTATAATAAATCATTGCAGAAAACTATCGAATCTCTCCGTGTAGACAAGGAAACTAAAGATATACTTCGCGGTATAAAACGGAGGTAATGACACAATAAAAAATAAAGCTCGGTAACTGTTCTGCTTACCGGGCTTTATTTTTATGATGTATCAAATGATTTATGATATAGCAAATGAATTAATTCCTCTTTACCTTTTTTCTTCTGCTTCTGCGCCTTTGTTGTTTCCGGCGGCTGTAACGTTGCCATCTTTTATATATCATCCAGCCGCTCATCAAAGCAACGACGACAAAGATAAGAATAGTGATACCCACTCCTAAATTATCCCCCTTAATACGCGACCAGATATCAAGAACTTCTTTTGTCTTATCGCCGAAGTCACGAATCATAGCGCATCGTTCCACTACTTTGCGGTCGGGATATTGTATCTTGTCAATCTGTATGCTATCAGCACCCGGTCCGAAGAAATAACTTAAATCGGAAAAATAGGTAAGTGTCGTGTCTATCTTCTCTTCCAGAATCTCCGGAGTAGCAATCGAACTTACATATCCGCAGAAATCCATATTTCTCAGAGCAATGTCCGGACGACACATGAAATTGATAAAATAGCTGGCTGCTTCCGGATTCCTTGCATATTTCGGAATCACCCAACCGTCATACCATATATTACTTCCTTCCTTCGGAACTTCATAATCCAAGTCCACACCTACTGCATCGGCTTCTTCAATCGCCCATATTGCGTCACCACTCCACGTCATATTCAGCCAGGCCTTGTTCTTCGTCATCATCTCCTTGCCGAAATCGGCTTCCCAGCCTGCTATATTCGGTTTCAGGGCTTTCAGATATTTTTCCGCAAGCTCCATAGCCTGTGGAGAATAGTCGTTCATCAGTTCTTCCACTGTCACACTCCCCGCTTCCAGTTCCTTGGCGTGCGCATAAATGATAGCCGTACCGTAAGCGTCGCGGTAACTATCCTTCATAAGGATTTTGCCGGCATACTTCTTATTCCAAAGACAATCCCAGGATGCAGCGACCGAATCAGGAACATAAGCCCGGTTATAAAGAAGTCCCGCAGTTCCCCACATATAGCATACCGCATAACGGCTGGCTTCTTCACCCGGCTGGCTCAATTTATTAATCTGCTCCCGTATGAACGGAGCCACATTTTTCATATAGTTGGGAGAATGGGCAAAATTAGTATCAATAGGCAGAAGCAGGCGCTTCTTCAACATACGCTCAATAATGTATTCCGAAGGGCAGACCACGTCGAAATCCTCATGTCCCTTCTCTATCTTGGTCAACATTATCTCGTTAATGTCGAATGTCTGATAAACGATGCGGATATTTTCGCCTGTCTGTTCTTTATAATATGCTTGAAAATCCTCGAGCACACCATCCCCGATATAATCCGCCCAGTTATAGATTTTAAGAACCCGTTCGCGAGGCTCGCCGGAATTATAACATCCCGTCAAACTCAGCAACAACAGGATAGCAGGAATTATTCTTTTCATAATTAATAATTTTACAATGTACAAATATACCAATACAGAAAACGTGCCGCCATGCAATCAGCATATCAGTGTATTGGCATATTGAATAATTATTTCTTCTTCGCTTTCCCTGCCCGGTGATTGATCACAATAAGCAACGCCAACACCACAACAAAAATAATAGCGGAAAGCGGACGAAGTTCAGGGGTCAGCCCTCCTTTGCGGGCATCAGCATAAATATAAGTAGAGAGCGTCTCCAGACCTTGATTACCGATGGTAAAGACAGTTACGGCAAAATCATCAATGGATAGGGTCAATGCAAGCATAAAACCACTAATCATTCCCGGACGAATCTCCGGAACAATGACTTTCCACAAAGCCTGCATAGGAGTCGCTCCCAAGTCAAGAGCGGCCTCATAAATATTCGGGTTCATCTGCTTCAAACGAGGCAGAACGCTCAAAACAACGTATGGCGTACAAAAAGTAATATGAGCAAGCACTACGGTTGTGTATCCTTGTGTGATTCCTAAAGAAACAAACAAAAGGAAAAGCGAAATACCCGTGATGATATCTCCGTTCAGAATAGGAATACTATTCACAAAACTAATCGCTTTACGCGAACGGGATTTCAGATTAAAGATGCCGATAGCAGCCACACTACCCAGCAAGGTAGATGCCGCTGCAGCCAGCAGAGCAATAGTAATCGTGTTAATCAATGCATTCATCAAAGAATGATGCGTGCCTGTAGTGAAAAGCGAAGTATAAAGTTTTGTGGAGAAACCAGTCCAGTTGCCCAGCACTTTCGCTTCGGTAAAAGAATAGATGACGATAATCACGATAGGAGAATAAAGCAGCAACAGCAATATCCACAAGTAAGCCTGCGCAAATATTTTCTTTACCATAGCCCGCCTCCTTCGTTCGAATTGTCCTTATCGTCTGTGCTAAACAAAGAAGTTGCAGCAATCAGCAGCAACATAATAAGCGAAAGTGCCGCTCCATAGTTCCACATGCTGTTATTGATATTTTCCTGAATCGTTGTACCAAAGAGTTTGATGTTATTCATCGTCAGCAACTCGGCAATGGCAAATGTCGATATAGTCGGCATGAACACCATCATAATTCCACTCATCACACCCGGCATAGAAAGCGGAAGGACTGCTTTCAGAAAGACTTGCAGCGGATTGGCTCCCAAATCTTGTGCAGCTTCAATATAACTATGATCCATCTTCTGCAACGTGTTGTAAATAGGATAAATCATAAAGGGGATAAAGTTGTATACCATACCGAATATCAATGCTCCCTCGCCCAACGGTACACTAAAAAAGTCGAACAAGGCAACCGTAGCAAGGGTACGCACAAGAATATTTACCCACATCGGCAGGATAAACAGTACGACCATCGTCTTGGAACGGTTCAGCTTACTGTTACTCAATATCCATGCTGCAGGATAACCAAGTAAAATACAAACAAGGGTGGTAATGATAGCAATACCGATAGAATATACAAAGGTATTGATTGCTTCGGGATGTTCGAAGAACTTCTGAAAATTGGCGAGTGTCAAATGACCGCTATCATCGGTAAAGGCATATACGACAATTAAAAACAGCGGTATAATCACAAAGATCGCCGAAAAAATAATGTAAGGGAGAGTCCAACTCTTACGTGATGACAAAAAGACTATAAACTTCTTATTCACTTCCTTTCCTGTTAATCGGTTATTTTAATTATACGAATGGCATCTGGAGGGATGGTAATACCTACACGGTCTCCGTCGTCCCATACATCGTTCGTATCTACAAATACATTCTCGTCCCAGTCTGACAATACGGTCAGATGATAATGGTCGCCCTTGTAAAGGATGAATTTCACCTCACCTGTGAGCGTTCCGTCTTCTTCATTATCCTGAAGAATCACTTTTTCAAAGTCTACCTCCACTTTGACATTCGTATCGGCAGCTATATCTTCCACCGGAGTACATTCAAAGTTACAGCCCAGGAATTCCACATGAGTGGCATCCAGCAATTTTCCTTCAAACGTATTGCAGATACGCTCTTTCTTCATGATGTGAATATCAAACGGCTTCACCAGCAGTCCGACTTCCGCTCCTACTTCAAAATGATGGTAATCCTGCACCAGGAATTCATATCCGCCGCACATCACCGTCATTTCATAATGCACACCTTTGAAAATAGAAGTCTCTACCACGCCTACCAACTGCGCCATATCCGAAACGGGGAAAATATAAAGATCTTCCGGACGGATGACTACGTCTACCGGAACATTTTCACCAAATCCTTCATCCACACATTCAAACTCCGTGCCGCAGAAGCGTACCAGCTTATCATGAATCATGGTACCATTGAGGATATTGCTTTCTCCGATAAAGTCGGCAACAAAAGCGTTGATGGGTTCATTATAAATATCAATCGGTGTACCGATCTGCTGAATCTTTCCTTCACTCATCACAACAATCGTATCACTCAACGTCAATGCCTCTTCCTGATCGTGAGTGACGTAAACAAACGTTATACCCAAAGATTTATGCATTTCTTTGAGCTCCATTTGCATATCCTTACGCATTTTCAGGTCGAGCGCTGCCAGCGGCTCATCCAATAGCAACACTTCCGGCTCATTCACAATGGCACGGGCAATGGCTACACGTTGTTGCTGACCACCGGAAAGAGAATCCACATCGCGGTATTCATAATCTGTCATACCTACCATCTTTAAAGCAGCTTTCACTTTCTTCTCAATGGTTTGTTTCGGTGTCTTTTTCAGTTTCAGGCCGAAAGCAATGTTATCATATACATTCAAGTGCGGGAATAAGGCATATTTCTGAAATACCGTATTCACGGGACGCTTGTGGGGAGGAGTTTGTGTTATTTCCATCCCCGAAATTCGGATCTCGCCTTCCGAAGCCGTCTGAAAACCGGCAATGAGACGCAACAACGTGGTTTTACCGCAACCGGAAGGACCAAGTATAGTGACAAACTCGCCCTTTTTCACGTTTAGAGTCACATCATCCAATGCTGTTTTATCGCCAAAATACTTCGATACGTGGCTCACCTCAATGATGGATTTATCTTCTTGCATATTCATACTAAAGTTTGGGCTGCAAAGGTACACATTTCTGCGGTTTTCACCTAGGTGTTAATCTAATATAACAGTGTTTTTCGATGCCCGACAGAAAAAAAATCTATCTTTGCATAAATATTTATTCACTAATTTTACAAAAGCATGAAAAAGTTAACTTATTTAGTTATTGCAACGGCAGCGTTAGGCATGGTAGCTTGTACGGGCGGAAACAAAGCCGGATACGTTGTCACAGGTACGGTAGAAGGTGCAAGCGATGGTGACACCGTTTATCTTCAGGAAGCTACTGGCAGAAATTTGACCAAACTAGATACAGCCGTTATCACCAAAGGTACTTTTACCTTTGAAGGTACACAAGATTCTGTGGTTAGCCGCTATGTCACTTGCGAAGTGAACGGAGAGCCATTGATGATTGATTTCTTCCTCGAAAACGGAAAAATCAACGTTGCCCTGACCAAGGATAACGACGCTGTGACCGGTACTCCTAACAATGATGCATACCAGGAAATCAGAGCTCAAATCAATGACATCAGCAAGAAAATGAATACCATTTATGAAGCAATGGGCGACACTTCTTTAAGTGATGAGCAGAAAGAAGCCAAACAAAAAGAGGGTGCCCAGCTGGAAGAACAGTATGACAAAGTAATCAAAGAAGGTGTTAAGAAGAACATCGCCAATCCGGTCGGAGTTTTCTTGTTTAAACAAACGTTCTACAATAACTCTACTGACGAAAATGAAGCTTTGTTGCAACAAATTCCTGCGAATTTCCAGAATGACGAAACAATCGTAAGAATCAAAGAGATGACCGACAAGCAGAAAAAGACTGCCGTAGGTACTCAATTTGTTGATTTCGAAATGCAGACTCCGGAAGGAAAGACTGTGAAGTTGTCTGACTACGTTGGTAAAGGTAAAGTGGTATTGGTTGACTTCTGGGCTAGCTGGTGCGGTCCTTGCCGTCGCGAAATGCCTAATCTGGTAGAAACTTACGCTAAGTATAAAGGTAAGAACTTCGAAATTGTAGGCGTATCTCTCGACCAGGATGGAGCTGCATGGAAAGAAGCAATCAAGAAGATGAATATGACTTGGCCACAAATGTCCGACCTGAAATTCTGGCAAAGTGAAGGTGCACAGCTTTATGCAGTAAACAGTATTCCTCACACTGTATTGATCGATGGCAGTGGTAAAATTATCGCTCGCGGTTTGCATGGAGAAGAACTTCAGGCTAAAATTGCAGAAGCTGTAAAATAACAGATCGAAAGAGAAGGTTTTTCAAAGGCTTTAAAGTTCAAACAAGGGGCTGTTCGAAAAGCCTTGATCCTATAAAATCACGCTTACTACGACATGTTGCAGTAAGCGTGATTTTTCTTTTTAGAGACTTTTCAGATGGTTTCTTGCTTATTAAAAACTTCACAAGTCAGCAACCAAACAGATAAAATTCAGCCCCTGTAATTCTCGAAAGAACACAGGGGCTGAATCTATATATGAAAGTAAGGGAGAAGGACTCCCCTACTTTTATTTCAAACAAATTAGATAAACCAACGTACGTAGCAGAAGTCTTGACGGTGTGGAAGCTCCGGATTCTTCGGGAACATACGGTAAGACACCTTGAAGCTACCTGCATTTGACAAGCTGTGTTTAACTTGGAATGTATACAAGTTACCTTCTTTCTTGATGACACTAAACGGTTCTACAGAGTAAACATGTTGTTTTCCGTCTGCAGTTGTGTAAGTAGTAACCAATTCAAGTCCCACTGCATCATTCAAGCCTTTTTCATCGATAACGTAAGTAATAGTATATTCTTTTCCGCTTTCGATATCACCATTCTTCAGCTCTTCTACCTTGTCACAAGATACGATTTCAATAGAATCCCATTTAGCAACCACATCTTCTTTCCAAGCTGCGATTTCTTTTGCTTTTGCATTATCGTTAGCAGCCAAAGTCTGGAAACGTTTTGCCAGTTTGCAATAGAACTTGCTATAGTAATCATCCAACTGACGCTTCATGGTATAATGAGGAGCAATCTGTGCGATAGAATTCTTCACCACTTTGATCCAGCCTTCAGAATATCCCTTCTTATTACGTGCATAATACAACGGAAGGATTTCAGTTTCAAGAATACTGTAAATAGTAGCAGCATCCAGCTGATCCTGATGTTCCTGATTCTGGTAAGTACGTTTTTCAGTCAACGCCCAACCTGCACCTTCACGGTAACCTTCCAGCCACCATCCGTCTAATACGGAGAAATTGACAACACCGTTCATCAAAGCTTTTTCACCAGATGTACCGGATGCTTCCAACGGACGAGTCGGAGTATTCAACCAGATATCAACGCCGGAAACCAGACGACGAGCCAGTTGCATATCGTAATTCTCGAGGAAGATAATCTTACCCAGGAATTCCGGACGACGAGAGATTTCAATGATACGCTTAATCAAGCCCTGGCCTGCTCCATCGTGCGGGTGAGCTTTACCTGTAAACAGGAATTGTACCGGATAATCAGGATTGTTCACGATCTTAGAAAGACGATCCAAGTCGGTGAACAGCAAGTGTGCACGTTTGTAAGTAGCAAAACGACGGCCGAAACCAATCAGCAATGCGTTCGGATTGATCTTATCCATCAGTGAAACGATACGAGAAGGATCTCCCTGGTTCTTCAACCATGTATCGCGGAATGACTTACGGATATAGTCAACCAACTTATTCTTCATAGTCATACGAGTCTTCCAAATCTCTTCATCGGGCACATTGTAGATAGCTTCCCAAATCTTAGGATTAGACTGATCGAACCAGAAGTTTTCGTTGAAATATTTAAAGTATAATTCTTTCCATTCTGTTGCACTCCAAGTTGGGAAGTGAACACCATTCGTTACATATCCTACGTGGCTTTCTTCCGGGAAATAACCTTTCCAGATAGAAGAGAACATTTCTTGAGAAACTTTTCCGTGCAGCCAGCTTACACCGTTCACTTCCTGTGAAGTGTTACAAGCAAAAACAGACATACAGAAACGTTCGCCCTTGTCGCCCGGATTGTTACGTCCTAGATCCATCAAGTCATCCCATGAGATACCCATTCTGGAAGGATAACCACCCATATATTTGCCGAACAAACCTTCGTCAAAATAGTCGTGACCTGCGGGCACCGGAGTATGAACAGTATAAAGAGAAGAAGCGCGAACCAACTCAATAGCCTGGTCGAAAGTCAATCCAGTAGCTACATAGTCGCAGATACGCTGAACATTAATCAATGCAGCATGTCCTTCATTACAGTGATAAACATCTTTCTTGATACCCAGAGCTTTCAGAGTCAGGATACCACCGATACCCAACAAGATTTCCTGTTTCAAACGGTTTTCCCAGTCACCACCATAAAGCTGGTGAGTGATAGGACGGTCGAATTCGCTGTTCATTTCATTATCCGTATCAAGCAGATACAAAGAAATACGTCCAACATTCACACGCCATACGTTTGCATGAACAAAATAATCAAGATAAGGAACGTCAACTATCAACGGCTGACCATTGGCATCCATTACGCGTTCAATAGGAAGTTGACCGAAGTTCTGTGCCTCGTAGTTGGCAATCTGCTGTCCATCCATAGACAACGTTTGAGTAAAGTAGCCGTAACGATACAAGAAACCTACCGCACACAAATCAACATTGCTGTCGGAAGCCTCTTTCAGATAGTCACCAGCCAATACGCCCAGACCACCGGAATATATTTTCAGGACGCTGCTCAAGCCATATTCCATGCTGAAATAAGCTATAGATGGGCGTTGCTCATCCGGCTTCACATCCATGTAATCTCTGAATTTCGTATAAACTTCATTCATTCTTCTTAGAATCACCTTGTCTTTTGCCAGCGCTTCCAGCTTCTCATAGCTCATACGTTCCAACAACAGTACTGGATTCTGTCCACATTCTTTCCAAAGTTCCGGATCTAGATCTCTAAACAGTTCAGTCGCTTCAAAATTCCATGCCCACCAAATGTTGCGTGCGATTTCAGACAACTTCTCCAACTCTTCCGGTATACGTGATTTCACAGTAACCTCTTTCCAGTTGGGAGTATTCACATTACTAACTTTGATTTTCATAATGTTTTCGTTTACTTATTGATAAATAATTTCTTTCTTAACTCAACTGACGTATCCTTGCCTTACGCAAAGCGATATCATAAGCTTCATAATAATATTGTATAAAGTGCTTCCATAAAGCCTGCTCTGCAACTTCAGCAGCACGCTTACGGATTTCCTTCACCTCTTTATCAGTCTTATCCGCAAACAACGTAATCGTATCTTTGATACCATCCGCCACTTCCGAATAATTATAGTCCGAACGATGCAGCACTTCCACTCCATCATTAATGCCATGCTGGTTCTTCAGGCTGTTTACCCAAAGTCCGAATCCTGCCAGATCCGTAGTGATTGTCGGCACATGGAAAGCTACACTTTCCAGCGGAGTATATCCCCACGGTTCGTAATAAGAAGCATAGACACTCAAATCCTGCCCCAGCAATATATCATAATATTCTTTATTCATGATACCATCACGACCATCCAGATAACAAGGAACAAAAATCACCTTTACCTTATCTTCCGGACGATTGCCCATTCCCAGATATTTCAACATGTCCAACACCTGGTCATGAGTCATATTATGCAGCCAATGAGTGATAAACGGTACTTCGAGGGGAGTGTCGAACTTATCTTTGCTCTTCAAACGTGCCTGCAAATCCTCGCGAGGCTCTCCCACCCAACCGGTACATTGATGAATGCCAACACATTCTTATGCAGTTTCTTATCCCTGTTCAAGCGGTTTAATGATTCCAAAAAAACATCAATACCTTTATTCTTAAACTCATATCGCCCACTGGTTCCGACAATTAACGTATCATCACCCAGATTTGTTCCCAATAATTTATTGGCAACACTAAGCATCAAGGTACGTGCGCGCTTACGCTTGCCGGTAAACGTGCTTCCTTTCGGCACAAAATCATCTTCAAAACCGTTCATCAAAACAACATCTGCCGGTTTATCCAGTAATTCCTTGCATTCATTATTGGTTATTTCACTCACCGTAGTAAAACAGTCTACATAATGTGCAGTCTGTTTCTCAATCGAGTGTTTCGATTGCATGTTCAGTTCCTGCGCCATCTGGTCGCCATTATAAGCAAACAGATAGTCATACAACGGCTTATTATTGCCGGCAATGGAACGACCGATAGACGTAGCATGGGTCGTAAAAATAGTAGCAACCTCCGGCACAGCTTCCTGTACATAAAGTGCTCCCATTCCAGTCATCCATTCATGCGCCTGATATACCACCTTATCCGTTTCTGTCAGGTTGTAGCGATAGAAACTCTCCACCACTCTTCCCGCAGCGTATGAAAACATAGAAGCTTCGTCGTAATCGCCATAAGCGTGCAACGAATCTACTTGATAACGATTCCACATTTCTGTGTATATATCGTCTTTCTTTTCAAAAAAAGGTTGGAAATCAACAAGAATGACTATGGGTTCACCGGGGATATTCCATCGTCCTATACGGACAGAAAGTTCGTCTTTCTCAAGTGCATGCTTTTTCCAGGCAGCACATAGGTTATCCGACTCGATGAATAGAGGGTTTTCTTTTCCTTGCCATACATCAGGACCTATGAAGAAAATTCTGTCGCGGAACTTTTCCTGCAATGTATTTGCCCGTGTCGACAAGACGGTGTATATTCCTCCCACTTTATTACATACTTCCCAGCTGGACTCGAAGATATAATCGGGGGTTAATAAATCTTTTACCATATAATATATTAAAACTCTTTTTAGTATGCGAGTGCAAAAGTACACATTATTCTTTGAAAAATAATACTTTATGCGAAAAATATGAGTTAAGAAGAGGAAAGAAACGTTGTCTAACAATGAAAAAAGAATATCCCCTTGCACATGCAAAGCAGCATGTACAAGGGGATTGAAAGTCCTTTATAGGAAATATTCTTGCTAAAAATTATGCAACGAGTGCGCTACCAATCAAGAAGGTTGCAGCCAAAGCAACGATTGCATAGAGTTCGGGGAATACGGCAAGAATCAACGTATTGCTAAATACATTGTGTCCCTGTCCGATTGCTGCGATACCGTTTGCACAAACTTGTCCCTGACGGATAGCGGAGAATAAAGCAACCAATCCCAGAGCAATACCTGCACCAAGCACTGCTGATGCCTGGATAGGTGTAATTTCAGGAGTCAAAATACCGAAGATTGTCTGAAACATGAAATAACCTGCAAAACCATAAAGACCCTGTGTACCCGGAAGAGCTGTCAATACCAGGAAGTTACCGAATGCACTATCATTCTTCTTCAATGCTCCGATAGCAGCATTACCTGCAATAGTTACTCCGTAAGCACTACCGATGCCCGACAAACCAACCATAATCGCGATGCCAATGTAGGCGATAAACAAATTCATTTCCATAATCTTATTCTATTTTTTATTGTTTAATTCTTAAAATATTAATTCTCTATTTCTAATTTTTAATCTTCAGTTTTTTTAATTTCTGAACGGTTTGTACTCTTTACCGCCTCCTTCATATCCGGAGTTCTTGAAGAACTCAACGAACGTCAGACGCATTGGGTGAACCATTGCACCCAGCACATTCATGAAAATATTGATTGCATGACCGATCACGAAAATCAGCACCATTACAATCGGGCCTGCTATTACATTATCCGGACTCATACCTACTGCCAGACTGTTGAACACTCCCGCCAGAATACCTCCGGAAAGTCCGAGAGCAAACAGACGAACGTAGGACAAAACATCTCCAAGCAAACCAGTAACCATGTTGTATGAATCCCACAATCCCAATCCGATATTCAGGAATATGTTCTTTCCCGGACTGTTATAAAGGAAAATCATAGCAGCTGAAACACCCAGGATTATCAAGTGCACCGTGCTTCCCATCGGCATTACGTCCGGTAACAAAGCTGAAACTGCCATTGAAACCAGCAGGATGATCCATCCGATAGTTGCCACTGCATATTTGAAACCAAACTGAATCGTCTGATTCACAGCTTTCAGTACCATACCGAATAAAATCTGGATAGCTCCCAATATCAACGATAATTGGAACATATCATTATTATCCATCATGACAGCATGTTTCAAGCGTTGCACAATCGGCCAATCCAAATTGTAGATGTTCGCTCCGAAGAACGTACCAGTCAGCAAACCGCAGAAGAACGTTGATACCGCCAATACCTGTATCAATGAGATGATTGACTTCATTGACGGGGTTACTTTCTTCGCCATCAACCGATAGGCCGTAGCTCCCAGGAACAGGAACAAACCATATCCGGAATCTCCCAGACAAAGTCCGAAAAAGACCATAAAGAATGGGGCAAAGAACGGTGTCAAGTCCAACTCATTATACTTCGGAAGCATATACAGCTTACAGATCGGTTCGAACCAAGCAAAGAATCCCTTATTATTCAATCGAATAGGAACATTATCGCCCGGCATCGGATCGGTAATCTCATAATATACATGTGCGTCATTCAGATAAGCTCTATCTCCACTTGACTGAATGCAGGCGCCCATCCTTCAATCAACATCAGTTTGTCACCGGCAGTCTGCTCGGAACTTAACACAACTTTAGAGAATTCAATCTGACTTTGCAACTCTTTCAGAGCAGCCTTCAAGGAAGGAATATCCGTTTCGGAAAGTGCAACCAGTCTTTTTTCATTCTCTTCAACGGCCTGTTCTGTTGTATTGTAAAGCGTTTCAAGATGTACCAAAGAGTATGCAGGTAATTTAGCCTGCTCTACATCCAAGTCCACTTCCTCTCCGCCTTTCGTTACAGTCACGAAGAATACTTTAGAAGAAATGCGGTTCACAATCATTGCATTGTATTCCGTTTCCCACTCTTCTTTGTAATTTCCTTCCGAACAGCTATAGAAACCGATTACATAACCGGCATCTTTCAGCTTCTGAACATTTGCCGGTTCAAAGTTGCCCCAGGCTTCCAGAGCTTCTTTTTCTTTGGCATAGCTTTGCAACTGCTGCGACAACTTTCCATGCTCTGTCTGTAAAGCATCCACTTCGTCCAGCACTTGCATTCCACGGGCAGCCGTTCCTCCTTCCGTAGCAATCACGGCATTCTTTTCATGCTTCTGGTTCTGAAGCAACTTCAAGGTAGCCGCCAAACGGTTGGAAAGACGAATATTATCCTGCAACTCCGTGTTATCGGCAGCCCCCTGTTGTTTCTCCACAATGTGGACTACACCAAGCTCCCGCAGACTGTTCAGGAATTCTTCATATTCTTTGTGATACACCAGAAAGGTGAGTTTCTTCATTTTTGTAATCATGCCTCTACCTCCTTCCTTTTTTCTTGATGGGACTTCATGATCTTTTGCGAAGATTTCGACAGGTTTTCTTCATCTTCCATAAATCGCTTGATTTTTCGCAATGCATCCTGATAGCCCGGTATCTGCACCTTCTCAAAAAGGTTCACCTTTTGAGTGGTCTTTTTCCTTGCATGTTCTAACAAGTTCAGCTTGGCGAGCATAAATTCACGTTCAATTGCCGTATGAGCCAGCTCCTCCAACAGGTGGATACCGTCGGCATACCACTTGGGAGCATTAAACATACTGTACGGACGTATCTCGAATTCTACATTCTCGAGCAACGGTACGCGCACACCCGCAATCTTTTTCACGCCAAGATGAACATCATTCACCTTTATTAATGAAGCGTCAAACTCATTCCAAAGGGCGAACATGGCTTCATAGGCTTGAATTTGTTGTTCGAGCCTATCCTCCAGATCGGCAGCTTCCGTTTTACAGCGTTTCACTTCCATGCGGAGGGCGCTTTCCTTATTCTTAATGATAGGAAGCGTACGCACCCGCACTTTCAGTTGCTTTTCGAGCTGCTGAAGAGAGGTTTTGTTATATTGAAACTTTATAGCCATCTCGTTGATTTACTAATTTAACGATTTACAATCAGGCGATTGAAATTACTTCTTATAAACATAAATAATCCACAAATTTCAACCGTAAATGGTAAATCGTCTAATCGTCTAATTATTTTGTTTTGGCCAGTATTGATCCACCAAGTCTTTCTTGATATTCACTTCTTCCGGACGGAAGTATTTACCGAACAAGCCCCAGGCAACGTCCAGCATTTCAGTTGTATCAAGGTTAACATCAATAGCCAATAACTGATTGGAATAGTCCTTCGCAAAAGCCAACGTACGTTCGTCGTAGTTTGTCAGGTCGAAACCGTTTTCCATCTTCGTCTTAGCGTTAGCGGCATCGGCATAAAGACGTACGGCAGCATTCATCACCTGCGGATGGTCTTTACGCGTCTTCTTACCGGTTACCAGCTGTTTCAAACGAGACAATGAACGGAACGGGTCAACAATAACCTTACCAATATCACTATCACGACGCAGGAACAACTGACCTTCTGTGATGTAACCCGTGTTATCAGGCACAGCGTGAGTAATATCTCCACCGGACAAAGTAGTCACCGCAATAATGGTGATTGAACCGCCAGAAGGGAACTGCACCGCCTTTTCGTAAATCTTTGCCAAGTCCGAGTAAAGTGATCCCGGCATAGAATCTTTAGACGGAATCTGGTCCATACGGTTGGATACGATTGCCAACGCATCAGCGTAGCTCGTCATATCGGTCAGCAGTACCAGCACTTTCTCATTATTATTTACTGCAAAATATTCAGCAGCAGTTAATGCCATATCCGGAATCAGCAAACGTTCTACCGGCGGGTTTTCGGTCGTATTCATGAAACTCACGATACGGTCGAGCGCACCGGCATTAGAGAACACATTCTTAAAATACAGGTAGTCATCATTCGTCATACCCATACCGCCGAGGATAATCTTATCCGTTTCAGCACGTAAGGCCACGTTTGCCATTACCTGGTTGAACGGTTGGTCCGGGTCGGCAAAGAACGGATCTTCTGACCGGATACCAATGTATTGTTCAAGTCGATACCGGCAATACCCGTTGCAATCAGTTCCGACGGCTGTTTACGGCGAACCGGATTCACAGACGGACCACCAATTTCCACTTCCTGTCCTTCAATGTCCGGACCTCCATCAATCGGGTCACCGAAAGCATTGAAGAAACGTCCGGCCAGCTGCTCACTCACTTTCAATGTAGGCGATTTACCGAGAAATACTACTTCGGCATTGGTCGGAATACCTTCCGTACCTTCAAATACCTGCAAAGTGACATCGTCACCGGCAATCTTTACCACCTGTGCCAGTTTACCGTCCACGGTGGCAAGCTCATCATACCCTACTCCTGTCGCTTTCAACGAACAAGTAGCCTTGGTAATCTGAGTAATCTTGGTATATATCTTTTGAAAAGCTTTTGTTGCCATCTTACTTATTTACGATTTAACAATTTACGATTTACGATTGAAGTTTCCTCTCTTCAATCAATTCCTTCAGTTGTTTCTGGAATCCTTCATACTGTTCTGATTTGAACTTCGAATAGTTCATCTGCTTACAGATATTAATCATCTTCTTGAAGTAGTCCATTACTTCGTTGAAGTTATCAAATTCAAATTCCGTATGACAGATGTCGATTATCATATTCAGAATGTCTTCCTGACGTTCCATCGGAGTTACCGCGTCAATTTCGTCAAAAGCATCCTGTTGCAGGATTACAAAGTCAATCAATTCAGATTTCCAGAAGATCACGTGATATTCTACCGGCACACCATCGTCACCGAGGATATTGATCTGTTCGGCAATTTCCTTACCACGCTGTAAACGGGTCTTAAGTTCATTTACCTTTCCGATCCATTCATCATTGATATGACCTTTGATATACTCTTCAAATTCCGGATATTCGATATATTTTGAATAAGAATCAATCGGATTCACTGCCGGATAACGTTTTTTATCGGCACGGTCCTGTTCCAATGCATAGAAACAACGGGCTACCTTCTTCGTATTTTCAGTTACCGGCTCCTTCAAGTTACCACCGGCAGGAGATACCGTACCGATAAATGTAATAGAACCCGTTTCGTCATTGCTCAGTTTTACATATCCCGCACGACCGTAGAAGTTAGAGATAATAGCCGAAATATCCATCGGGAAAGCATCTGGTCCAGGCAACTCTTCCATACGGTTGGACATCTCACGCAGAGCCTGTGCCCAGCGGGAAGTAGAGTCGGCCATCAACAAGACTTTCAATCCCATTGAACGGTAATATTCCGCCAGTGTCATCGCTGTATATACAGATGCTTCACGGGCAGCAACCGGCATGTTGGAAGTATTGGCAATAATAATAGTACGCTCCATCAACTTACGTCCTGTGTGCGGGTCTACCAGTTCGGGGAACTCGGTAAAGATTTCCACCACCTCATTCGCACGTTCACCGCAAGCTGCAATGATAACGATATCCGCTTCCGCCTGCTTAGAAATAGCATGCTGAAGCACCGTTTTACCTGTACCGAACGGACCGGGAATAAATCCCGTACCACCTTCCACAATCGGATTCAGCGTATCAATCACACGTACACCAGTCTCCAACAATTTGAAAGGACGCGGTTTTTCCTTATAATTCGTCATCGCACGTTTTACGGGCCATCTCTGAATCATAGTTACAGGAATATCATTACCTTCTTCGTCTGTCAGAATTGCGATGGTATCTTCTATCTTATAATCACCTTCCGGCATGATTGTTTTTACGGTAGCCGTTCCCTTCATAGTGAACGGGGCCATTATTTTCAACGGCTGAAAGTTTTCATCCACCTGTCCCAACCATGCAGAAGCCTGCACTTTGTCACCTACATTCACCAATGGTACGAAATGCCATATACGCTCTTTATCCAACGGATACGTATATTGTCCTCTCTTCAGGAAAACTCCGTCCATCTTGTCGAGGTCATTTTGCAGACCATCATAGTTTTTCGATAACATACCCGGACCTAATGTCACCTCAAGCATGTGTCCTGTAAATTCGGCTTCGGCGCCCACTTTCAGTCCACGGGTACTTTCAAACACCTGGACATATACATGTGAACCTACAACCTTAATCACCTCCGCCATCAACTTATCGCCACCGGTCGAGATATAACAAATCTCATTTTGAGCTACCGGTCCGTCAACGACGAGGGTCACCATGTTGGCAATAACGCCACTAACAGTTCCTTTTGTTGCCATATATTTTTTTATTTTATTATCTGAATTCTGCAGGAATCTGCACTTCGTTCTTCAGCGACTCAATAATGCTTCTGAACAACTGATTACCTCTTTCCTTATCCAGTGAAATCCACCTTTCAATCATTCCAGCTTCAGCAGGAAAGCAAAATACGCTCAATAAGTGAAATAGTCGAAGAAAATAGCATCCTCCATCCAGTTCCACCGCAGGGCATCCAACTTCTTCT
>ENA-OQJX01000042-OQJX01000042.1-human-gut-metagenome-genome-assembly--contig:-NODE-42-length-80884-cov-2.909246_pt1 | contig 80884 bp, 94 predicted proteins | sample MGYA00242615_ERZ504782 | MGnify/ENA primary metagenome ERZ504782 (study PRJEB26092, sample SAMD00036354) | human gut metagenome | host: Homo sapiens | study: EMG produced TPA metagenomics assembly of... | reverse complement strand
GGTTAGGGATAAAGTAGGTAGAGAACGAATAAGTAGCGAACAAGGAGAATATACTCAAGAGGTCAGATACTTATGTAACTACTTGATAATACCAAACCGGAGGAGATTGCATCTGCCATCAGGCAGCATTGGTCTATTGAAAATAATCTTCATTGGCAACTGGATGTTACCTTTCGAGAAGACTACAGTAAAAAGGTGAAAAATGCAGCCAGAAACTTTTCGGTGGCAACAAAGATGGCACTTACCATACTAAAGAATGAAAAAACAACAAAAGGAAGCATGAATCTGAAAAGACTAAAAGCCGGATGGGATGAAAAATATTTGTCACAACTTTTACAGGAAAATAATTTTTAATGCGTCTGCCCTGTAGTAATTAATCCATTAATAACAGAATATGAGTGCTTTATATGACTTATTTGAAAATCCACCGTCACCTGACGGAGAGAAACAACCGCTACATGCCCGTATTGTCTCCAAAGGAACCGTAGATAAAGAAGAGTTTCTGGATCGTGTCCACAAATTTACCGGTATCAGCAGAAGTTTATTGGCAGGAGCATGGAAGCCTTTGCCAATGAAGCACGGGATTTACTAGCCGACGGCTGGAATGTAGAAATGGGAAACTTCGGATTCTTCTCTACATCGTTGCAATGTCCGCCGGTTAAAGATAAAAAAGAAATTCGGGCAGCGTCTGTTCAAATGAAAAATATTAATTTCCGCGCAAGTCGTCCATTCAAGAAAGAAGTAGGCGACAAAATGAGGCTGCAACGAGGAGAATCTATCACACGCCCTAAGAAAAATAGTATCTCCCGTGAGACGTGTCGCGAGCGCCTCAACACATATTTGGAAAATCACCTATTCATCAGCCGGACAGATTATAGCCATCTGACAGGACGAAATAAAAAAGTAGCTATTGAAGAATTAAATTCCTTTATCACTGACGGAATAATACGGAAAGAAGGGGTTGGAAAGTTGACTGTATATATAAAGGTATAAACTCTTGGAACACAGAATTAAGAGCCACAACAAGATTATTGCTGTTGTAACTCAAGTATGATTTCATCAGTGATGTAGGCATCACTCAACGTTATAAGCGGATATTGTTTATTAAGAAGCAATGCATATACCTTACTATTATAGAACAAGTGCAATGCTTTTTCGGGAGAAATATTCAAACGCTCCGCTAATTGCATCACCACACGAGTGTATTTATTCCATACTAATACATCTATCATAAACGCAGGTTATTTTATTGTTATATATTCTTTGAAAGAGAGACACTCGTCAATGAGACGTTGATTGAGAATCCTTTACCAAAGTCGAGGTTTTCGCGTCCGACACCGACCAAAGGATACTCTACGGCCTGCGTACTACCATGATAGACCTTCATACAGATTCTCCTTTTTCTTTATAATGGGCTTCCCAGTTTTCAAGAGCTTCTACCAACGTATCGGCTATGTACTCACGACTCTGGGTGTGAAGCATGTCATATCCACTTATCAGGTATTGACGGATAAGATTCAGTTTTTCCAAACGGTTATAGAGAGTAGGAGCCGGAATACCCAACTTCTGGGCGGCACTCTCAATGGCAAAAATCACAAACTCCATGACTTTGCCATCAACAACGGGGGCTGATTGGCTTGAATGTAGCATACTATACCTCTATTATCTTAGTGTAATATGTACAAATATAGTGTTTATTCTTGCAACGTTCATCGTTTTTCGGCATATTTTATGATTATCAAGAACATTTGAGTATCGTGAAACTGATTGAAATACTCCCTATTTGGAAATGGCTATTAAAGTAGAACATCTAAGAATCTATAAATCAGAATACATACAAACAAAATAAATAAAAGTGAATACAAAGTACGTACATCTAGGATCGTTAAAGCACCTCCCCGGAAAGTGCCCATAGTATCTTTGCATCGTGATCACAAAGAGAATTGATAAGTAAAGTAACTAATTAAAAAAACAAAAAACTATGGCACTTAGATACGTCATTAAAAAAAGAACATTCGGCTTTGATAAAACTAAAGCTGAAAAGTATGTAGCACAAAATGTAATCACCAATACGGTGGATTTCAGAGATTTGTGCGAGGAAATCACCAAAGTAGGAATGGTCCCCAGTGGAGCGGTAAAATTTGTACTTGATGCTTTGATCGATACATTGAATCTCAACCTTAGAAAAGGCATCTCTGTTCAATTAGGAGATTTCGGATGCTTCCGTCCAGGTATGAATTGCGAAAGTCAGGATGCTGAAAAAGATGTAGATAGCGATACGATACGCAGAGTGAAAATCATTTTCACTCCGGGCTACAAATTCAAAGAGATGCTAAGTAAAGTCAGTGTTCAAAAAGCGGTGGCTTCCGATGATGGTTCCATCAGCCGGAGCAACCGGATCCCAACCCGAATCCAAACCCGGATGACGGCAAAGGAGAAGCACCGGACCCGGCAGCATAAGACTAATCATCAGCCTTTAAAAGCAGGAAAACAGTACCCGCCTACGGGCGGATACTGTTTCCCAAAGTATTCCTGTAAAAGACTTGACAACGCCTTTTTTATTTTGTATCTTTACAACATCTTAAAACATTAAAATATCAACATGAAAGAATTGCCATCAGAAGAGGAAGAAATTCCGTTTCGCATTAAAACTTATAAGAAAAAGGAATTGGCTTGTATGTACAATCCGAACATTACACCCCGTTGCGCCATACGCATATTCACCAAATGGATTAAAATAAATAAAGAACTGCTCCGGTTATTGACTGCCACAGGTTATCATCCGCGTACACGAACTTTTACTCCCCGACAGGTACAAATCATCACCAGTATTCTGGACATTCCATAAGGATGTCCAGAATACTGGTTTTATCATTGCAGTTGTCCCGCCGCTTTCAAATAAGCCACATAATTCACATACAATTGGAAATGGGCATCCACTTTCGTCTGATAAGCCTGCTGCCAAAGCACTTGTGCTTCCAGATAATCCGAAAGAGTTTCCAGTCCCACTTCATATTGCTTACCACTGACTTTCATATTCTCCTCTGCCTGTTCCAGCGAACGTTCGGAAAGCTCCGTTTCCAACCGGGCCTCATCCAGATTATTGGCAGCTTGCATCAACTCCAGCAACATCTTTTCATTGACATTTTCCTGTTCAAGACGAGCTTGTTCCAACTTCACTTTGGCAGACTTTACTTTATTGGTACGTTCGCCAAAATGAAACAGAGGGACAGAGACATTCAGGAATACGGAAAAAGCACCCTTTTTCATCAAAGTTTCATCATTGACTTCCAATCCGTGAAGATAATCATAACTACCTCTGACGCCGATACGCGGTAACAGTTCACTACGATTCAGCTTTACCTCCTGCTCGGCAATGGCTATTTGTTTGTTCAAGATTCCATATTCGGGACGGGCAGTTATGTCAGAGACCTGCACTTTCCACTCCTGCTCCACTTCCGGAAAATCATCGGATATATCAATCTGTGCTGTCAAAGGGCGGCCGATGTAATGACAAAGATTCATACTTGCAAGACGGAGGGCGTTATCAGCCTTTCGCAAAGAAAGTTCACTCTCGTTGAGCTTCACTTGCACTTTCAGTACATCATTTTGCGGTTTCATGCCATGCCGATGAGCACTCTTTACATTTTTGGAAAGTTCCGTCAGTAAGGCGTGATATTTTTCCGCTACTTTTTTCATCTCCTTGGCTTTCACTAACTGCACGTATGCTTTATCTGTATTCAGAATAACTTCCGAAGTAGTTAAAGCTTCGTTCAAATGTGCCATTTCCTTTCCCAATAGTGACATTTTATAGGCGGCACGGATTTTTCCTCCCATATAAAGAGGTTGCTCCACTTGTACACCGCCCGAGTAAACAGTTCCGACCTTATAGTCCAGATTCAGTCCGGGAAAATAAGCGAAACCGCTCGATACCAGTTCTCCGGTAGCAGGATTGGGCAAGAAAACCGAAAGGTTTCCTCCCGGAACTCCGAGACTTCCGTCCGCTGTGCTATAAATACCCGTTCCGTTGACTGTAAAATTAGGGAAGAAATTGGCTTTATAACTAAGAGACATCAATCGGGCTGCTTCCGTCTGCTTATTAGCGGCAGCCATATCCTTATTATATTTCAGTGCCATTTCACGGCATTGCGCCAGACTTAGTTTTTCTTGCGCGGCAAGAGAAACCGACAGGCCGAACAATACACCCGCTACACTAATGGCTACAAGAATTTCTTTTTTCATTTGTCTGTCTTTTTTATATGAAAGAATAATGCATACAAAATCGGGATAAAAAGCAACGTTATCAACGTGCCGAACAGCAACCCACCCATAATAGAAGCCGCCAACGAACCGAACATGGCATCCGGCAACAATGGAATCATTCCCAAAATCGTAGTCAGCGAAGCCATCATCACGGGACGGAGACGACTTTGCGAACTATCTATCAATGCCGTCACAGGTTCTACTCCCTGATTAATCTGCAAAGTGATCTCATCCATCAATACAATACCATTCTTAATAATCATGCCGATCAATCCCAATGTACCGACGATAGCCACAAAGTTGAATGTCTTCCCGGTAAGCAGCATTACAGTAACAACACCGACAAATACCAGCGGAATAGTACAGAAGATGATAACCGGTTTCCGGTAATCTTTGAACAGCATGATTAGAATGGATATCATCAGAATGATAGCAAACGGGAAATTCTTGAACAGATATTGCATAGACTTTGTGCTGGCGTTCCTCTCGCCTTGCCATTGAAGCCGATATCCGTCAGGCAGCGGAATCTGTTCAATCTGCGTGGCAATGGATTGCCGCGCCTTCTCCGTTTCTACCCCCGGAACAGGAGAACATTGCACCCGTTGGCTACGCTGCCCGTTATAACGGGGAACCACCGGATCTTCCCACTTCACATCAATCCGCTTACTGATTTGTTTTAACGGAGTTGTTCCCATCAACGTTTCCACCAGTTCTTCTTTTGATAGTGTTCCTGTCTTCAGTTTCATCATCATTTCCTGTGTCAGCAAACCGTTCAGAGAAGGAAGAGACGAGAATATCTGCGTATTGCCCAGGTTTTCAATCGGATTTCCGTGTTCGTCCAGACAACGCAAGTAGATATTATCTTTGTGAATACCTTCGTAGAAAGACCCGATAGGGATGCCGCTGGTAGCGGTCAGTAGAGATAGGCTTACATCATTACGGCTCAATCCGATAGCACGTGCCGCAGGCTGGTCATATTCAATAGTCAGTACCGGAATTTGCGGTTCCCAGTCCGTGGTAATCAGGTAAACATCCGGGCAATTCTCCATAATCTTGCGGGCACTGTCTGCCAACTGATGCAAAACAGCAGGATCAGGACCGGTAAATTGCACTTCAATAGGATATTTTTTGAACATCAGATTGTAGCGGTTCATCTTTACGTAAGCATCCGGATAATGTTGTGAAAGATATTGTTGAATTTCCGCCATGTTATCCACCAAATCGTCCGGAGAGGTGAAGTCGATAATCAGTTCACCGTAAGATAAGGAAGGATTGGCTACGTTACGCACCAAGTTATAACGAGCAGGTGTACCACCGATAGAAGTAGTGACGTGTGTAACTTCCGGACGCTTTTTCAGGTAAACTTCGATTTCTTCCAAGTCACGTGCTACACGAGTGGAGTTAGTCCCTTCCGGCAATTTATATTCCATGTAAAGCTGATCGTAGACCATATCCGGGAAAAAGCCCTGCTTCATAAACCGATAACTGAAAGCCGAAAGCAATACCAAAGCAATCATTGTAAACACAAAACTCCAACGATGTGCCAGACTGAATTTCAATAATGAACGGAGCACAGCATAAATCTTTCCTTCATACACACGTTTTCCGGCAGCAGTAGTTGCCGCAGAGATTTCCGGATGCAAAATCCGGTCAGCCATCAACGGGACGTGCACCAAAGCCAGCACCCAACTAAGCAATAAGGAAACAGCGAGTACGATAAACAAATCGCGCGTATAAACGCCTGCCGTATCAGGAGACATAAAGATAGGAAGAAAAGCGATGATGGCAATCAGAGTAGCTCCCAGCAAAGGCATCGCTGTCTGCCGTCCGATGGCAGTCATTGCTCCATCCGACTCTTTCCGGCTTTCAAATCTACCAAAATACCGTCGATGATAACAATCGCATTATCCACCAGCATCCCCATCGCAAGCACGAACGAGGCCAATGAAACACGCTGCATCGTACCGTTCATAAAATAAAGGAACAGAAAGGAACCGAATACCGTCACTACCAAACTGATACCGATAATCACCCCGCTCTTAAATCCCATAGCAATCATCAGAATAACAACTACGATAATCACAGATTCTATCAGATTAAGAATGAACGTCCCCAACGAACTGCCTACACGTTCCGGCTGATAGAAAACTTTATGGCACTCTACCCCCGCTGGAAGGCGTTCGACTTTCAGTTGCTCCAATTTCTTTTCCACTTGATGCCCCACTTTGATAATGTCGGCATCCGAAGAAGCGGCCACCATTATTCCTATCGCACGCTGACGGTCATAAAACAATTCGTTGCGGGTAGGATCTTCATAATCTTTCTCAATACGGGCTATATCACTCAACCGCAACTGATCGGCATCATGTCCCTGAATCAGCATACGACCGATATCCTCCACCGTCTTAAACTTGTCACTGACTGTCACCCGGATACGATTATCGCCATTATCATAGTAACCAGTATAAGTCGTTTGGTTCTGTCCGTTCAATGTGGCTAGCACTTCGGCGGGTTTCACACCCAAGTTAGCCATCCGGTCTTGCAAAAGAGAGATATTAATACATTCGGGACGTTTACCGTATAAGTCGACGCGTTCCACCCCATCCAGTTCGCTGACTTCACGTTTCACCAGTTCTGAATAATCAGACAGTTCCCTGTCGGAAAGTCCGTCACCCGTCAAAGCGAAAAACATTCCGTAAACATTTCCAAAATCATCTTTTACAATAGAAGGACTGGCACCTTCGGGAAGTTCTGCCTGTGCGTTCGCCACTTTACGACGCAACAGATCCCAGCATTGTTCTACGTCCGTCTCTTTGACAGTCGTTTTCAGTTCTACCTGAATCAGGGAGAGATCGTTGTAGGAATAACTTTCCACATTATCTATATTCCCCATGGAGCGAATATTCTTCTCCAGTACATCCGTCACCTCTAATTCTACCTGATGCGCAGACGCACCGGGATAGGTGGTGACTACCATGCAAGCTTTACCGTTATTTCTGGGTCTTCCAGTTTACTCATTTCATAACTGGAATAAGCTCCTCCTACAATCAGTACGGCAATCAGGAAGTAGATTAACTTCTTGTTCTCAAATGCCATTTACTAATATCAATCATAGCAGTCCTCCCACATTGGTTTCAGCAGCCGGAAGAAGCGGTTCCACCTGTTCTCCCTCTTTTACATGATGCACCCCCGAAGCGACAACCAAATCACCGGGATTCGCTCCGTCTGAAGTAATCAGGCATCTGCCGTCGCTAAGCAGACGGGTGACGGTCACATCACAACGGCGAATAGCGTGACTGGAAGCATCATAAAGAAAGATACTCGTACGCCCGTTCTCACGAAGAATCGCTCCACCGGGAACCGACAGGTTACGCACATCTCCTTCACTACATTCGATAGTTACCATTGTATTCATGCCGGGCGATGGAACTGCCTGTTTATCTTCTTTCTTCAGTTGAAGCCGCATGGTGTACAACTGATTGGCATTTGCCTTAGGGGTGACACTAATCAGTTCCAAAGCATATCTTTGATGAGGATAAATATCGAATGTACAATAGTAGCGGGTAAACTGCTGTCGACGAATATATTCCACTGCCGGAAGATTAATCTCTACCTCCGGGCTTCCCTCACTGATGATGGAAACGACGGGCATACCGGCAGCTACCGTCTCATGGGAATCAAAAAGACGTTTCTGCACATATCCGCTAAAAGGAGCATACAAACGGTGTATGCCAACTGATCTTTAGCATGGTTATATTTGGCGGTAATCTGTCTCAATCCGTACACGGCCTTATCGTTAGCATCCGGTGTTGTCACATTTTCCTTATAAAGTGCCATCACCCGTTCCGCCTCCGCTTTCACACTTTGATATTCTGCTTCTGCCGCATCCAGCTGAATCTGATAGTCTGTCGGATCTAATTCTGCCAGTAATTGCCCTTTACGCACATAGGCACCGTCATTTACATGCATATACTGAATAGTACCACTCACCCGGAAAGACAGACTTATGTCCTGTGCCGCTTTCACCCGTCCCGGAAACTGCAAAGCTATTTGTCTGTCGGCAGAAAGTACGGTATCAATCTTCACTGCCGGCTTACTGTCTGTGTTTTGTACACGTTGCCCACACGAAGTCAACAGAACTGCTAAAAATCCTGTTAATAAGAAGTCTAATCGTCTCATATTTTCACTTATTAGTTAGTTGTCACAAAAGTATCCCAAGCAAACATGAGGAGAAAGGTTGATTTAGACGAAACATTGTTCTATTTGTACGTTAGCTAAGATAAAAAGCCGAAATAGTTTGCTATTTGTATTTATTTGTTTGTTACTTTGTAAGGAAATTCATTTCAACGAAAAGGAATATGGAACCACTGATGCCATTCAAGTATGTTATAATATCTCCGGAAGATACTTCCATGAAAGAAGGATGCATTATTTCCGAATTCAACCAATGCGGACTTTTCCTCTGCCAGAAAGGACAGGCGGAAATCCTGCTGGGAGGTAGACCATATCAGATTAACAAAAGGAATCTTTTCATATATACTGCAGCCAACCTTCTACAGATACGCCAAAGAAGCGCAGACCTGAAAGGAATCATGATAGAGGTCGATCTGGATTATGTCATACCGATAGTAAACAAAGTAGCCAACTCGGAAAACTTGCTTTATTTGCGGGAAAATCCCTGTCTGTCGCTTTCCGAAGAGCAATATACATTTGTAGAGAACTTGCTCAAATCTGTAGAAAAACGAATTAACAGGGAGAATATCTGTAACAGTTCCCGACAGAAACAACATTTAATTTCTGAATTAATCAAATCCTGGGGACAAGTGATATGCTATGAGTTATTAAACATCTATTTCAACAACGAACCGCAAACACCACTACCACAGGATAAAAAGGATAAGATTTTCCAAAATTTCATGATTACCCTCTATCGATATTATCATCAGGAACGGGATGTTACTTTCTATGCAAACAAGCAATGTCTGTCCGCCCGATATTTTTCTTCTGTCATCAAGGAGAAATCAGGGAGTAGTGCTTTGCAGTGGATTATACAGAATGTCATTACAGAAGCCAAATATCTGCTCGATAATACCGATTTAAGTATTAAGGAAATAGCGACCAAGCTCAACTTCCCCACACAATCATTCTTCGGGAAATATTTCAAGCAGTATGTCGGTATATCTCCTAAAGAATATCGGAACAAACTTATCAAACAGTAACTTTCTTAAACTGCCGGAACTGCCACCACAACATACCTCCGGATATAAGACTAGCCGCCAAATCTGCCACAGGCATACTGGCCCAAACACCCATTTGTCCATAATAATGAGGTAGAATCAATAAACAGGGCACTAAGAATAACATCTGTCGGGTCAGCGACAAAAAAATGGCTTTACTTGCCATTCCGATACTCTGGAAGAAATTGGAAGCTACCATCTGAAAACCTACAATCGGATAGAAGAACACCACTACACGAAATCCTTTAGAAGCGATACTGATTAATTCTGCGTCCGAAGTAAAAATGGAAGATACGATTTCCGGAATGAACATACCTATCAGGAAACCAATCGTTGTCACTACAGTTGCACAATAAATGGTTACTTTCAGTACTTCCGTCACACGAGGATAGAGCTTCGCACCAAAATTATATCCCGCAATGGGCTGCATCCCCTGGTTCAGTCCCAATACAATCATAATAAAGACAAAAACAATACGATTAACAATACCGAATGCACCGATCGCCAAATCACCTCCATGCTCTTTTAATCCCTGATTAATCAGAATCACAATAAAGCAAGACGCCATATTCATCAGGAAGGGAGACATACCGATAGCCAATGAATCCAACACGATCTTCCGTTTCAAACGGAAAATACCTTTTTTCAATCGTATCAGTTCGTCTTTGCGACAGAACAGATGAAGCTGCCAGACCAAGGCGATCAACTGCGCACAAACCGTAGCTGTGGCCGCCCCGCGAATTCCCCAGTCGAATACAAAAATAAACAAAGGTGCAAGTAATACATTGATTAACACGGTCGTGATGGTTGCCACCATGCTTTTGCGGATGTCCCGAGGCACGAAGCACTGCATTCAGTCCCAAATATAAATGAGTTACCACATTTCCCAGCAGAATAACCTGCATAAATTCGCGGGCATATTTGACAGTCTCATCACTTCCGCCGAAAAAATAAAGTATCGGATCAAGAAAAGGCAGAACGACCAGCGTAAAAGAGATACCTATAATAAGGTTTAATACAAACACATTTCCCAAAACCCGCTGTGCGGTATCATAATCTTTCTGGCCCAACTTCACAGAAATCAATGTAGCTGCACCTACCCCCACCAAAGAGCCAAAAGCCGCGGCAAGATTCATTAGCGGAAAGGTTAATGCTAACCCGGAGATAGCCATCGCCCCTACTCCATGACCGATGAAAATACTATCTACCATATTATAAAGAGAAGACGCCGTCATGGCGATAATTGCCGGAATGGCATACTGCATTAAAAGCTTTCCAATCTTTTCCGTACCCAACGCAGTGGGTGTCTTTTGTCCTGTCATACCTATTAGTTTGAGGGTGCAAAGATACAAAAAAGAGACGGATTACAGGATATATGAGAAAAGTTTCGTATTTTTGCCCACAAAATTGAGTTAATACGTAACGAAATGAATATATTAGAACTAAGTGAACAGGAAATTATTCGACGTAACAGTCTGAATGAGCTTCGTGCAATGGGTATTGATCCATACCCTGCTGCAGAGTATGTAACCAATGCTTTCTCTACAGATATTAAAGCTGAATTTAAAGACGACGAAGAACCACGCCAGGTTTCCGTAGCCGGCCGTATCATGAGCCGCCGCGTGATGGGTAAAGCCTCTTTCGTTGAATTGCAGGACTCTAAAGGTCGCATCCAGGTGTACATCACCCGCGATGATATCTGTCCGGGAGAAGACAAAGAACTGTACAACGCTGTATTCAAACGCCTGCTCGACTTAGGTGACTTTATCGGTATCGAAGGTTTCGTGTTCCGCACACAAATGGGTGAAATCAGTATCCATGCTAAGAAACTGACTGTACTTGCAAAGTCTATCAAACCGTTGCCTATCGTTAAATACAAAGACGGGGTAGCTTATGACTCTTTTGAAGATCCCGAACTCCGTTATCGCCAACGCTATGTGGACCTGGTAGTGAACGACGGTATCAAAGAAACATTCCTGAAACGTGCCACTGTTGTGAAAACATTGCGCAATGCTTTGGACGAAGCCGGTTACACGGAAGTGGAAACTCCCATCCTGCAATCTATTGCCGGTGGAGCAAGCGCACGACCGTTCATCACTCACCATAACTCACTGGACATGGATCTTTACCTGCGTATCGCAACAGAACTTTATCTGAAGCGACTGATCGTAGGTGGTTTTGAAGGTGTATATGAAATAGGTAAGAACTTCCGTAACGAGGGTATGGACAAAACCCATAACCCGGAGTCACTTGTATGGAACTCTACGTACAATATAAGGATTACAACTGGATGATGAATTTCACCGAAAAGTTGTTGGAACGTATTTGTATCGCAGTAAACGGTAGCACAGAAACAGTGGTTGACGGAAAAACCATCAACTTCAAAGCTCCTTACCGCCGTCTGCCTATTCTGGACGCTATCAAAGAAAAGACAGGATATGACCTGAACGGCAAGAGCGAAGAGGAAATCCGCCAAGTCTGCAAGGAACTGAAGATGGAAGAAATCGACGAGACGATGGGTAAAGGCAAGCTGATTGATGAAATCTTCGGAGAATTCTGCGAAGGTACATATATCCAGCCGACTTTCATCACCGATTATCCGGTTGAAATGTCTCCGCTGACCAAGATGCACCGCTCTAAACCGGGACTGACCGAACGTTTCGAACTGATGGTGAACGGTAAAGAGCTGCTAATGCCTACTCGGAATTGAACGATCCGCTGGATCAGGAAGAACGTTTCAAAGAACAAATGCGTTTGGCCGACAAGGGAGACGACGAAGCGATGATTATCGATCAGGACTTCCTGCGCGCTTTACAATATGGTATGCCTCCTACATCGGGTATCGGTATCGGTATCGACCGTCTGGTGATGTTAATGACCGGACAGACTACCATTCAGGAAGTATTGTTCTTCCCGCAAATGCGCCCGGAAAAAGTAGTGAAAAAAGACGCTGCTGCCAAATACATGGAATTGGGAATTGCAGAAGACTGGGTTCCGGTGATTCAAAAAGCCGGTTACAACACAGTTGCCGACATGAAAGATGTCAATCCGCAGAAGCTGCACCAGGACATCTGCGGCATTAACAAGAAATATAAATTAGAACTGACCAATCCGTCGGTAAACGACGTAACTGAGTGGATACAGAAAATTTAATAAGTTCTTCATCCAAATCCATACAAATGAAATTACCCGGCAAGATAGCGATAATGGGCGGAGGAAGTTGGGCTACAGCCATCGCAAAGATGTGTCTGGCCCAAGAGGACTCTATCAATTGGTACATGCGGCGAGACGACCGCATTGCCGATTTTAAACGATTAGGGCACAATCCGGCTTATCTGACAGGAGTGAAATTTGATACGAGACGCATCACTTTCAGTTCCAACATCAACGATGTTGTGAAAGAATCGGATACACTGATCTTCGTCACTCCCTCTCCTTATCTGAAAGCACATCTGAAAAAGCTGAAAACCAAGATAAAAGATAAGTTTATCATCACCGCTATCAAAGGAATCGTACCCGATGACAACGTTATTGTATCGGAATACTTCACAAAAGAATATGGTGTGCCACCAGAAAACATAGCAGTCCTTGCAGGTCCCTGCCACGCAGAAGAAGTAGCTTTGGAGCGACTCTCCTACCTGACTATCGCCTGCCCTGATAAAGACAAGGCACGTATCTTCGCACGCCGTCTGGGAAGCAGTTTTATCAAAACATCTGTCAGTGATGACGTGGCGGGTATCGAATACAGTTCGGTGCTCAAAAACGTGTATGCCATTGCTGCCGGTATCTGTAGCGGACTGAAATATGGCGACAACTTCCAGGCTGTATTGATCTCTAACGCCATTCAGGAAATGAATCGTTTCCTGAACACGGTGCATCCGTTGAACAGAAACGTGGATGAATCTGTTTATCTGGGGGATTTATTGGTGACCGGCTACTCCAACTTTAGTCGTAACCGTACTTTCGGAACGATGATAGGTAAAGGGTATTCCGTGAAGAGTGCGCAAATTGAAATGGAAATGATTGCAGAAGGGTACTATGGTACGAAATGTATCAAAGAAATCAATAAGCATCATCATGTCAATATGCCGATACTAGACGCTGTGTATAACATCCTATACGAACGTATCTCACCAATGATCGAGATTAAATTGCTGACTGACTCTTTTAGATAATCTTTAAACAAGAACGATATGATTAGTTTAAACATTGAAAAGACATTTGGATTTATCTCCAAAGAAAAGGTTTTTGCTTACGAAGCTGAAGTAAAAGCCGCACAGGAAATGCTTGAAAAAGGTACAGGCAAAGGTAATGACTTTTTAGGATGGTTGCATTTGCCTTCTTCTATCACTAAAGAACACTTAGCCGACCTGAACGCTACAGCAAAAGTATTAAGAGATAACTGTGAAGTAGTAATCGTTGCCGGTATCGGTGGCAGCTATCTGGGTGCCCGTGCCGTAATCGAAGCTTTGTCTAACAGCTTCACTTGGCTGCAGGAAAAGAAAACGGCTCCTGTCATGATCTATGCAGGACACAATATCAGCGAAGATTATCTGTATGAACTAACTGAATATCTGAAAGATAAGAAATTCGGTGTCATCAATATTTCTAAATCAGGAACTACCACCGAAACTGCTCTTGCTTTCCGTTTGCTGAAAAAACAATGCGAAGATCAGCGCGGCAAAGAAACAGCAAAGAAAGTAATCGTTGCTGTGACGGACGCTAAAAAAGGTGCTGCCCGTGTTACAGCTGACAAAGAAGGATATAAAACATTTATCATTCCTGACAACGTAGGCGGACGTTTCTCTGTACTGACTCCGGTTGGTTTGCTGCCTATCGCAGTAGCCGGATTTGATATTGACAAACTGGTTGCCGGTGCTGCCGATATGGAAAAAGTATGCGGATCGGACGTTGCATTTACTGAAAACCCGGCTGCTATTTATGCTGCTACCCGCAATGAGTTGTACAGAAATGGCAAGAAGATCGAAATCCTCGTTAACTTCTGCCCGAAACTGCACTATGTAAGCGAATGGTGGAAACAGCTTTACGGAGAATCGGAAGGAAAAGACAATAAGGGTATCTTCCCTGCATCGGTAGATTTCTCTACAGACCTTCATTCTATGGGTCAATGGATTCAGGAAGGCGAACGTTCTATCTTCGAAACTGTGATTTCAGTAGAGAAAGTTAACCACAAACTGGAAGTTCCTTCTGACGAAGCAAATCTGGACGGCTTGAACTTCTTAGCCGGCAAGCGTGTGGACGAAGTGAACAAGATGGCCGAACTGGGAACGCAGCTGGCTCACGTAGACGGTGGCGTACCTAATATGCGCATCGTACTTCCGGAATTGAGCGAATACAACATTGGTGGTCTGCTCTATTTCTTCGAAAAGGCTTGTGGTATCAGCGGTTATTTGTTGGGCGTGAACCCATTCAACCAACCGGGTGTGGAAGCATACAAAAAGAATATGTTTGCCTTGCTGGACAAACCGGGTTATGAAGAAGAATCCAAAGCAATCCGTGCAAAACTATAAATCAAGAACGTTTTATAAACGGTAAACTATAAACAATGAACGGTGAACAACTATGCTATATACATGGATTTGTTCACGTTCATTATTATATTCAATTGATTGCAGTTTCCGATTGTACCGCTTATTGCCCGTTGTACCGTTTACTGCTCACCACTTCTACTTCTCATCTTCCACTTTCGTCTTCAAACCGATTTCTTCCTGTGCTCCTTCACATTCGGCTTTGGAAGAAAGATAGAACTCTAATTTCACATCACCGTTCTTATCTACCTGTTTAATGGTCGCAATCACCATAATTTTGGCTTTTGACACCCCATCCTTAAAACGAAGCTGTCCTTTTTCCACATCTGTCAGATTTCCCTCTGTAGATACTTCTGTTTGCTCATAAAAGAGTTTGGTATCCACTTCATCGTCATTCTGAAGTTTAAAGGTTTTCAGTTCTGCCCCATTTCCATCCAAAAGCAGAAAGGCTTTCACTTCATCTCCCACTTTCAAGGCGGGCAGTTCCTCCCTCTGATTCGCATAGTCTTTTTCATCGGAACTGGTATTTTCACCGTCCGATTCGATCTTCGCATAAAGCTTTTCTATCTTGATAACAGGACTTTCCCCACTATCAGAGCAGGCGCCTAAAAACAATGGTAGCAACAATAATACTCTCTTTTTCATGCTATCGTCGAGTTTATAACGTTACAAAAATACACATATTCTTCTAAACAGCAAATAATTATGTAGTTAATCGCTTGGGAGCGTCATTTGCAACTATCTTCCCTTTCTAACTTATCTCTCATTTTTTATCGTTATCTTTGCCTCGTATACAGTTGTAGATGAAGCGAATCAAACTTAAAAAACAAATAGAATGGCAGGAAATTTATTAAAGAAGTCCAGTGGACTCATGCTACTATGTAGCGTATCATTGCTAATGATAGTCATGACCGGTTGTCAGGAAGCCAAACTCAAAACTGTAATCGGGATAGCCAACAAACAGTGTCCGCTGGACATGGGAGAAGTCGGCAATATTACCAGTATCATCTACGACGGGGATAACGTAGTGTACACTCTCAACATGAACGAGGAAATTACCAATATTAAGATTTTGAAAGATAATCCGGAAAGCATGAAATCATCTATCAAAATGATGTTTCAGAATCCGGCTGCTGATGTAAAGGAAATGCTGAAGTTGATGGCTAAGTGTAATTCCGGATTACACATGATATTTGTAGGGAATAAGTCGGGCGAACAAGCGGTTTGCGAACTTACTGCCGAAGAATTGAAAGAGGTTATCAATACAAATGCCGACCCGGCACAAAGCGGACAGACAAAGCTTGAAGCGCAACTGAAAATGGCGAATCTGCAATTTCCAATGCAGGCCAGTGAAGAAGTCGTTGTCGAAAAAATCGAAATCATAGGTGAATCGGTTGTTTATATATGCAGTGTGGACGAAGAGTTGTGTCCTATCAGCCAGATTGAAGAAAACGCAGCTGAAGTGAAAGAGGGTATTGTGTCAACGCTAGCAAGTCAGACCGATCCTGCCACCCAGATATTCATAAAAACCTGCGTGGAGAACAATAAAAATATTACCTACAGATATATCGGCAAGGATTCCGGGAAACAATACGATGTAGTTATTCCCATGTCTGATCTGAAGAAAATGCTCATAAAAAAATAAAATATCATCTTAAAAAGATTCCGCAACGTACAAAGTATGAAAAAGAAACTGAAAGCCGTCCTGTTTGACATGGACGGCGTACTCTTTGACTCTATGCCTTATCATTCGGAAGCCTGGCATAAAGTAATGAAATCTCATGGGCTCACTCTTAGTCGCGAAGAAGCATATATGCATGAAGGACGGACAGGAGCCTCTACAATCAATATTGTTTTTCAACGTGAATTGGGTAGAGAAGCCACACAGGAGGAGATAGAAAGTATCTATCAGGAGAAAAGTGTTTTGTTCAATTCATATCCCGAAGCAAAGCCTATGCCCGGTGCATGGGAGTTACTGCAAAAAGTGAAGAAGGACGGGCTGATTCCGATGGTGGTCACCGGCTCCGGTCAGTTATCTCTGCTCGAACGGCTGGAACACAACTATCCGGGAATGTTTCACAAAGAACTGATGGTTACAGCGTTCGATGTGAAATATGGCAAACCCAATCCCGAGCCATATTTGATGGCTTTGAAAAAAGGAGGGATCAAAGCGGATGAAGCGGTTGTAGTAGAAAACGCTCCGTTAGGAGTGGAAGCCGGACACAACGCGGGTATTTTCACCATAGCAGTCAATACGGGTCCTTTGAACGGGCAAGTGTTGCTGGATGCCGGGGCTGATTTATTATTTCCATCCATGCAGGCACTTAATGACACCTGGGACATGATGACTGAAAATGACATCTAAAAGCTGAAAAGAAAATTTATTCTTCAAAACAGAAGAAAAATATTGAAAAGCAGGAATATAAATAGTATTTTTACGGGAGTTTAATTCGCTTAGATTCTATCTAAGCCAACGCAGATTCTACTATGCAAAAGTTATTATCTTTACCACCCAATTTGATCCATTGCTTCCACGAACTGGAAGAAGTTAACCATACCGATTGGTTTTGTACATCAGACCCCATAGGGAGCAAACTAGGCTCCGGCGGCGGAACCACATGGTTATTGCAAGCTTGCCATCAGGCATTCGCTCCACAAGAGTCTTTCAGCAACTGGATAGGACACGAAAAAAAAATATTGCTCCATGCAGGCGGACAAAGCCGTCGGCTACCCAGCTACGGCCCTTCCGGCAAAATATTAACTCCTATCCGATCTTCAGTTGGGAAAGAGGACAAAAGCTGGGACAGAATCTGTTATCATTGCAGCTCCCGCTCTATGAAAGGATTATGAATCAGGCTCCGGCCGGTCTGAATACGCTGATTGCTAGCGGAGACGTATATATCCGTTCGGAAAAACCGCTTCAGGATATTCCGAACGCAGATGTAGTATGCTACGGGCTGTGGGTGAATCCTTCATTGGCAACTCATCATGGCGTGTTTGTTTCCGACCGGAAAAAACCGGAGGTGCTCGATTTCATGTTGCAGAAACCTTCTTTGGAAGAGTTGGAAGGATTGTCGAAAACTCATCTTTTCCTGATGGATATCGGCATCTGGATTTTGAGTGACCGCGCCATAGAAGTATTGATGAAACGGTCATTGAAAGAAGGTACGAAGGATATTACTTATTATGACTTATACTCGGACTATGGTTTGGCTTTGGGAGAGCATCCTAAAACGAAAGATGAAGAAATCAATCAGTTATCCGTAGCTATATTGCCGTTGCCAGGTGGAGAATTCTACCATTACGGCACAAGTCACGAACTGATTTCTTCTACTTTAGCCATACAGGACAAGGTACGGGACCAAAGAAGAATCATGCACCGGAAAGTAAAGCCAAATCCGGCTATCTTTATACAGAATTCCATCACACAAGTTTCTCTTTCTGCCGACAACGCCAATTTATGGATTGAGAATAGCCATGTGGGAAAAGAATGGAAATTAGGTTCCCGCCAGATTATTACAGGAGTTCCTGAAAACCAGTGGAGCATCAATTTGCCGGATGGGGTTTGCATCGACATTATTCCTATCGGTGAGAATGAGTTTGTTGCGCGTCCGTATGGATTGGATGATGTATTCAAAGGAGCGTTGGACAAAATAACGACTACTTACCTTAATGTTCCTTTTACCCGTTGGATGGAAGATAGAGGAATTACCTGGGAGGATATAAAAGGGCGTACAGATGATTTACAATCGGCATCCATCTTCCCCAAAGTGGCTTCTGTGGAAGATTTAGGCATATTAGTACGCTGGATGACCTCGGAGCCACAACTGGAAGAAGGGAAAAAACTTTGGTTGAAAGCAGAAAAAGTTTCTGCAGACGAAATATCCGCAAACGCCAACCTCAAGCGTCTTTACGAACAGCGCAATGCTTTCCGCAAGGAGAACTGGAAAGGATTGGCGGCCAATTATGAGAAGAGCGTATTCTATCAACTCGATTTGCTGGATGCCGCAAATGAATTTGTACGTTTCAATCTGGGCATGCCTGACGTCTTGAAAGAAGATGCTGCCCCCATGTTACGGATACACAACCGGATGCTTCGTGCACGTATCATGAAACTACATGAAGACAAGGATTGTGCCAAAGAGGAACAGGCAGCCTTTCAACTGCTTCGCGACGGTTTATTGGGGGTAATGAGCGAACGAAAGAGCCATCCCATACTCAACGTTTATTCCGATCAAATCGTATGGGGACGCAGTCCTGTGCGTATTGATGTGGCCGGAGGGTGGACGGACACACCTCCCTACTCTCTTTATTCAGGGGGAAGTGTTGTAAATCTTGCTATCGAACTAAACGGTCAACCACCGCTACAAGTATATGTGAAACCATGCAAGGAATATCACATCACTCTTCGCTCTATCGACATGGGTGCAATGGAAGTGATAAGGAATTACGAGGAACTGCAAGATTATAAAAAGGTAGGTTCTCCATTCTCTATTCCGAAAGCCGCCCTTACATTGGCGGGCTTTGCACCGGCATTCTCTACGGAATCTTATCCTTCTTTAGCTAAACAGCTGGAAGATTTCGGTTCAGGAATCGAAATTACTCTGCTGGCTGCTATTCCTGCGGGCTCTGGCTTGGGAACCAGTTCCATACTGGCATCTACCGTGCTCGGAGCAATCAATGATTTCTGCGGATTGGCTTGGGATAAAAATGATATATGTAGTTACACATTAGTATTAGAACAGCTCCTGACCACTGGAGGAGGTTGGCAAGATCAATATGGCGGTGTCTTTTCCGGTATTAAGTTGCTTCAATCCGAAGCTGGTTTCGAACAGAATCCATTAGTACGCTGGTTACCCGATCAGTTCTTTGTTCATCCTGATTACCGCGACTGTCATCTGTTATATTATACGGGAATTACTCGTACTGCTAAAAGTATTTTGGCAGAGATCGTCAGTTCCATGTTCCTCAATTCCGGTCCGCATCTAAGCTTGCTGGCCGAAATGAAAGCTCATGCAATGGATATGAGTGAAGCCATTTTACGAAGTAATTTCGAGAGTTTCGGTCGTTTGGTCGGCAAAACCTGGATACAGAACCAGGCATTAGACTGCGGAACCAATCCACCGGCAGTAGCAGCCATTATCGAAAAAATCAAGGATTACACCCTGGGATACAAACTCCCCGGTGCAGGTGGCGGAGGCTATTTATATATGGTAGCCAAAGACCCGCAAGCAGCCGGACAAATCCGACGGATACTGACGGAACAAGCCCCCAATCCTCGTGCTCGTTTTGTAGAAATGACTCTTTCTGATAAGGGACTTCAGGTTTCAAGAAGCTAAAGAGAAAGCGTTACCATATTGCCGGTCAATCATCCGGAACCATAAAAAACAAGCTTGGACAGATTCAAACGAAATGTCCAAGCTTTAATTTTTCAACGCCATAATGATCTGTTTTACATGTTGAGACTTGAAATAACTGTAAAGTAAATCATAATAATGATAAAAGCAATAGCTCCGATAATCAGCGCAACACTACCCCATTTCTTTTTTCTAGCTTCTTCCATTCTTATTTATATTTATTGGGATTAATATAATTTATCGTCAAATGTCTACATCTGGAAAGCTATGAACATACTACTACAGAATATCATTCCTTACTTTTTCATATCTACAAAGTTAGCATTTCTCACGAGAATCCTTTTATTTAAATCAACTTTTTCATTCTATTTAGGCTAAATTATGCAACTACATACAATAATAACTAACTAGGTTTGAGAAAATGCAAAGCAAAATACATGACTGACTATCTAAGGATTATGAATGTAAATATCAAGAATATGAAACACATTTATTTTACTCATTACCGCTTTTATATCACACAAAAACTGTACATTTGCACTATAAATAATATACTAGACTAAAAAAAGGATCAAAAACAAATAAAATATAAAGATGAAATTACTTAAACTATTATTCTTATCCGCCATCTTGCTATCCGCATGCAACAATGACTCGACAGACACTCCGGAAACAGGAGAGCCCAAACAGATTATCGTAGAAATGGCCTCCAATGATTTTACAGATGTCTCCGGCACATATACTCTTGAGAACAATAAAGAATACTGTACTCGGGAAGACGGAAAATATAAGATATTATTGGTCAAGAGTACATATATAAATAAGGAGGGAAAGGAAAAGGATATTCTTACCTATGGCATTCTGGATGTAGCAAATAAAAAATACATCTGCTATACAGCCAACATAGATGTAGCCCAAAGACTTGAAAGAGACTGGGAATTTTATAATCAAATAACTAATCCGGATTTTCCAGATGACCCAAATAGACGATTAGTTTGTAATTCTTATACAAAGAAAGACTAATAATAGAACCTCTTACGAGATAAAAGAAAGATTTCACTTTGATAGTCAACATATAACATTGGTTTCTTGGGAACAACAATAGACCAACAAAAATCAATTACAAGGGCTAAATCCTGCATTTAGTTTTAGTTATCCAAGGTATAAGAAAACAGAAATCCCTCAATAATCAACTGATTATCAAGGGATTTTTCTGTGACCCCGGTGCGATTCAAACGCACGACCTTCAGAACCGGAATCTGACGCTCTATTCACTAAGCTACGGGGCCATTCTTTCTAAATGCGAGGACAAAAGTATAAAAAATCTTCTCATCTTCCTAATGATTCTCCTTTTTTTATAGTTCTTAAGGTACTTCCCTATATTAGAAGACTGTTATTTTGAAATGCTTTAGAGCATTTACTTTATCAAATTGACAATCTTTTAGAGAATATCCATTACATATATCAATTTTATTCCTATCTTTGCCGACAATTAACATTTAACAAACCTATGAGTTACTTGATAAAACCTAAGAACTATAATCCGCTACTCGACCTCAAACAGACCGAGCTGGGAATCAAGCAAATAAAAGAGTTCTTCCAATTAAACTTGTCATCCGAGCTACGCCTTAGACGTGTAACTGCCCCCCTTTTCGTATTGAAAGGAATGGGTATCAATGACGATTTGAACGGAATAGAACGACCCGTTTCTTTCCCTATTAAAGATCTGGGCGATGCACAAGCGAAGTGGTTCATTCATTGGCTAAATGGAAAAGGTTGACCTTAGCTGACTATCATATCGAACCCGGATATGGTATTTATACGGATATGAACGCAATCCGTTCAGACGAAGAACTGGGCAACCTGCATTCTCTCTACGTAGACCAGTGGGACTGGGAACGTGTCATCACCAATGAAGACCGGAACGTAAACTTCCTGAAAGAGATCGTCAACCGTATTTATGCGGCTATGATCCGTACAGAATATATGGTATACGAAATGTATCCACAAATCAAGCCGTGCCTGCCACAAAAGCTACATTTCATCCATTCAGAAGAATTGCGCCAACTTTATCCGGATCTGGAACCCAAATGTCGCGAACATGCCATTTGCCAGAAATACGGAGCTGTGTTTATCATAGGCATAGGCTGCAAACTTAGCGACGGCAAGAAGCACGACGGACGCGCACCGGACTATGACGACTACACAACCAAAGGATTGAACGACTTGCCCGGACTAAACGGCGACCTCCTTCTGTGGGACAATGTACTGCAACGCTCCATCGAATTATCATCTATGGGAATCCGTGTTGACAAAGAAGCCTTGCAACGTCAGTTGAAAGAAGAAAAAGAAGAAAAAAGACTGGAACTTTATTTCCACAAGCGATTGATGAATGACACCCTTCCCCTGTCTATCGGAGGAGGTATCGGACAATCCCGCTTGTGTATGTTCTACCTTCGCAAAGCTCACATCGGAGAAATACAAGCCAGCATCTGGCCCGAAGATATGCGCAAGGAATGTGAAGAACTTGAAATACACCTTATATAACAAACTATGAATGTACAAATTGAAGAAAGCTGGAAAGCACATTTAGAACCCGAATTCGAAAAAGACTACTTTCGCACACTGACCGATTTCGTCAAAAGCGAATATAGCCAGTATCAGATCTTCCCTCCGGGAAAACTGATCTTCAATGCTTTCAACCTTTGTCCTTTCGACAAAGTGAAAGTTGTAATTATAGGACAAGATCCTTACCATGGACCGGGACAAGCGCATGGTCTCTGTTTCTCTGTAAACGACGGAGTGCCTTTTCCCCCTTCATTAGTGAATATATTCAAAGAAATCAAAGCCGACATCGGCACAGATGCCCCTGCTACGGGAAATCTGACTCGCTGGGCAGAACAGGGAGTATTGTTGCTCAACGCTACGCTGACCGTACGTGCTCACCAAGCTGGTTCACACCAGAACCGTGGCTGGGAAACATTTACTGATGCTGCAATCCGTGCCCTGGCAGAAGAAAAAGAAAACCTGGTATTTATCCTGTGGGGATCATACGCTCAAAAGAAAGGAGCGTTTATCGACCGCAACAAACACTTGGTACTCACTTCCGCCCATCCCTCTCCTCTTTCTGCTTACAACGGCTTCTTCGGAAACAAACATTTCAGCCGTACAAACGACTACCTGAAAACCCATGGAAAAACAGAAATCGCATGGTAGTTGGAGAAGTTGAGAATGGAGAGTTGAGAGTTAAGAATAAAGAATAAAGAAGTAAAGAGTAAAAAAAAATGGCTGCACTATTCGTCGAATGATAGCGCAGCCATTTTTCTTTTCTATATTGTAGCAAAACAATTACACGTCCGAATTTCCACTCTCAACTCTCCACTCTCAACTTATCCTAGTACCACTGAATGTTACTTTGCGTTTGGCTTCTCTGCTCATACTTCAAGTCTTGCAGGATGCTTGCATTCGCACGGATGGTAACATTGTAATATTTCCAGCGTCCGAAAGGAGAAAGACTGGCGGACAGGTTGAAACAGTGCAAGTCACGGGAGATTGTACAAGAAGTCTGCGTAATCTCTTTGCCTGAAAATCATAGCCCGAGTTGAACGAGAGCGACCAGTTGTTAGAAATCTTTATATTTCCGTTTGCATTGATGTTATGCGTATACGTATAAGGATATCGCATGGAATAACGGTTAATAGGCTTAGACCTATCTTCACGGATATTGAACGAATAGCTAAGGCTCAACGACCAAGGCATCTTAAACACCTGATAACCATCCGGGTCTGCCTGTGCTTTCTCTACTTTCTTAGGTGTAGTACCATCTCCTTCCGTTCCGTCGGATTCTTCATCATCACTATCCTCCGACTTCTTATCTTTTCCTTTTTCATCCTCCTCTTTCGGACCGAACCATTTCTTCCATGTGTCATTATTAAAGGTATAGTTGAAAGAAGAACCATATCCTTGGAAACGTCCGAAACGACCATACGACCATTCTGTACGATTACTAGTCACTACATTACCGCTTTTATCGAATGTATAGGCATACGTAGCAAACGATGCATTCATATTGAAAGTATAATTCTTCGTCAGTTTCAAACGGAGGTTCATACTTAAATCACTCCAAGGTCTCTCTTTGGCAGCCATATTATAGGACATACTCGCTCCCAATTCATCAATCAGACTTGACTTTTTTAAGCGTATCTTTTTTGGCGTCGTAATACTTCATCTCCAAGTTATTTGAAATAGAGAAGCTGACTGTTCCCGACCCTTCGCGCGAAGGTACTCCATAAGGTTGCCCCGTGAAAGGAGAATAATATTGCGTATTACCATTATAATCTGTATATTCTTCCCAGTACTTGCTGAATCCCGGAGCACCGCTAAGACTTACCTGCGGCGTGAATACGTGACGAATCTGTATCTCTTTCTTCTTAGCAAAAAGAGGTTTGTACATACCATACAGTTTCGTACTCAAACTCAAACTTGCCGAATAATTGGAAACCCGGTAGAAACCATTCAATGTATCACCCGGCAATGCTTCCAATTTATGGTCTACCTCATTATATTGTTGATTAATCTTACGAGTATACCAACGCTCTGTATAATTGACCGAAGGAGAAACCTGCAAATATTTGAACAGTGTAAAAGTAGCACTGATAGGAATATTGTGATTCATTGCATTCTCCCATTCACTTAATCCGGCTTTAAACAGACGGTCGTCTTTGGTACGAATACTGTTTGTCAGACGTCCCGTATAGCTAACGGAAATCTTTTCATACCAACGTTCGGCTCCTGCCGCTTTCTTGCGTTTGAAGGGGAACAGACGGCTTAATGTAATATTCAAGTCAGGCAAAGTGACCGCAATAGAAGAGTCACGCATTGTCTGTGCGATATTGGTAGTTCCGGATAAGGTCAGACCGATATCAGGAAACTACGAGAATAACTAATACTTGATGTTTGGTATTTTGAGTCAACAACTGCGAATTATAAAGGTTGTTGATATTAGAACGTTCATAACTACTGGTCGAGAAGTTCACACTGGCGGAGAATGTGCTGTTCGGGCTGGCTTTGGCGTCCTGACGATGGTTCCATACTACCTTAAAATCCTTAGCAACTGCATAGTCCGGCATCCCTTTATCTCCAGTCTTGGTGACCTGATAGTCCGCTTGCAGCGTACCGGAATATTTATAGCGTTTATTATAGTTTGTCAATCCGGACAATCTCCATGAACCTTTCGTGAAGATATCTCCCGTTATTTTCAAGTCCATGATATCACTCATGGCAAAGTAATATCCTCCTTCTGCCAAACCGAAACCACGGCTGGAGTCGTCCATATAAGTCGGCATAATGAAACCGGAAGAGTAACTGCTGGAGAATGGGAAGAAGAAGAACGGCACAGCCAATGGCAGAGGCACATCTTCCACAACCAGATAGGCAGGTCCTGTCACCACATTCTTTTTAGGGCGCACCTTAGCTCTCGTCAGCTGCATATAGAAGTGGGGATGATCGTGATGATCGCAGGTTGTATAACGCCCATGCTCCATGAAAATTTCATCATTGGCTCCTTTCTTCGCCTTGCTTCCGGTCACATATCCTTCTCCCTGCTGGGTGACGATATCAGTAATTCCCGCTTTCTTGGTTTTGAAGTTGTATCGGATTGTTTCCGTATCATACGAGGTATCACCTTCTTTAAATACCGGTTTACCTTTTTCCACTCCGGTAGTATCCTTGATACCATAAGCATGCACAGTACTACTATCCAGATTCATCGAAATAACTTCCGCAGCCAGTTCGATGTTCTGATAATTCACTTTTCCGCTACCATAAAGTGTAGCGGCTCCTCCCAAAGTAAAGACAGTGGAGTCGTTAGATTCATAAACAACCGGTGCATCGAGTGGTTGTTTCTTCTTTACCGGTGCGATAGAATCAATGCGTACCGTTACCGTATCTGCTTTCAACGAATCATTTCCCTGAAGGGAATCCGTTTTCACGGTATTGGAGGCAATCATTCCTCTTCTTCGACGTTGAGACGTAGCTCATCGGGAAGCATCAGTAAGACAATCAGCAGTATGAATGATATAAGTATTTTTGCTTTCAATGGCGCCATTAACTAATAGTTTACGCTTGAAGTGGCAAAAGTACACAATCTTCACCAAATATGAGTTAGAATCTTCGTTATTTAATTATTTTTTAGTGCTATAAAAAGAGAGAACACCATCTATCAAAGCGGCTTAGACCTTCTTCACCATATTTTGCAATACTTTGCCGTGCTTTCTCCACTGTTTTCTCTTCATCCAGATGGGTTTTAGAAAAGAATTTATCCGCAAAGCAAATCAATTGTTCTTCCAGGGTGATGGGCAGCATCTCGCGATGAGGAACAGGAAGTTGCTGGGCAATGATATCCTCCAACGAAAGCCCGGCTCCCGTATGGCGTTCGCACACCAATGCGTGTTGGGGAAAACCTTCCGCCCGCAAGATTTCGGCTCCCAAATATCCGTGAGCGATATAAGGATGAGTGCCAAAGCACTGAATGGTTGGAGCGTCCGTCTGAAAAATACCAATATCATGCAACAGAGCGGCTTCTTTTACAAAACTCCGGTTTAAACGCAATTCGGGATGAGCATCCAGCATTTTCATTGCTTTTCCGGACACGGCCAAACTATGTATTACTAATATTTGTCTCTGCTGGGTATTCTCCGGATAATGCTTATCAATGATTTCGTATGGATTCATGTGCTTTATTTTTTGCTCTCTTGATGAGAAATTAATATTTTTGTGCAATATTACAAAAAAATTACCGATATGCAAACTAGAGTTTCCTTCATTCTTATATTTTTGTTCATTATGTTGTTGCCAATGCGTGTAAACAGTCAAATTGTCACGGGAGCAGAACAGATGGATCAATATCTGCCGTTGCTGAAAGGAAAACGCATCGGAATGGTGGTCAATCACACTTCTGTTGTAGGAAGAAAGCAGGTTTATCTTCTCGATACCTTATTAAAGAGAGACGTCCGGGTGGTCAAGGTATTTGCTCCCGAACATGGTTTCCGTGGTAACGCAGATGCGGGTGAAACAGTGAAAGACGGAAAAGATTCCCGCACCGGCATTCCTATCGTATCGCTTTATGGTGACAACAAAAAGCCGTCTGCTGCCCAACTAAAAGATGTCGATTTGATTGTATTCGACATTCAGGATGTAGGGGCACGCTTTTATACCTATATAAGCACGATGTATTATGTGATGGAGCTTGCGCAGAGAACAAGAAAGAAATGGTTGTACTGGATCGCCCCAATCCGTGCGATTATGTGGATGGTCCGATACTCAAACCTGCCTACCGGAGTTTTGTTGGCATGTTACCTCTTCCGGTTCTCCACGGATGTACCATCGGCGAACTGGCACAGATGATAAACGGGGAAGGATGGATTGCCAACAAGAAAAATCCTTGTTCATTAAAGGTAATTCCAATGACCGGATGGAAACACGGAGCACCTTATTCACTTCCCATCAAACCGTCGCCCAACCTCCCGAACGACCAGTCTATCCGATTGTATGCCTCACTTTGTCCTTTTGAAGCCACTCGCGTCAGCGTGGGACGGGGGACAACTTTCCCTTTCCAGGTATTAGGCGCACCTAATAAGAAATACGGAAGTTTCACTTTTACTCCCCGCTCCTTACCCGGTTTTGACAAAAATCCGATGCACAAAGGTATCACCTGTTATGGGGAAGATCTCCGGAATGTAACCGATGTAAATGGATTTACGCTTCGCTACTTCTTGAACTTTTATCGCTTATCCGGCGAAAACGCAGCTTTCTTCTCCCGTGCCCGATGGTTTGATTTGCTGATGGGAACTGACAGCGTACGCAAAGCTATCCTCAAAGGAGAATCGGAAGAGGCTATCCGGAATAGTTGGCAAAAGGAATTACAGGATTACAAGGAGATTAGAAAAAAATATCTTCTCTATGAGTAAAAAAACTAGTATCATACTCTCATTCATTTTCATAAACCACTTATAATTAAAAGAATAAGTATGATAGATAACTATTATTTCCGGTATCTATCATACTTAGACCATCAAAAACGGGGTATCTATCATACTTGATTAATCCACGCTCTCTCCTGAAGTTTCATTTTTTCCCGTTCATCACCAACTTGCAATGCACTTTTTGCATTAAGTGGAGATATAACAGGGCGTTTTAGCTGACTTTCCAATTGCTTGCGAGCAACTCTTGCCACATTTCCCCCATCTTTTGCCACTTCGGCATTTTCAGCAAAACCGGATGGGTTTCTCTCTTTGGACAAATCCGTAGTAGCCGTTTCAGCAAGCATATTAAGGATCAGTTCAGTGTTCGTCATATTGTCACGGAGATTTTCTTTCTTCAATCCTTTAAACTGCTTATATTCTTTTGCCGACTTTTCAGCCCATGTCTGATAAATTATATCCGTTAATGCAGCAAACTGAACGCCCTCTTGCATCCCATTTCTTTTCCATTCATCAGTAAGTTCCTTCCGTACTTCAATTGATTTCAATCGTTGATTAATCCAATTGTCCGAGTAACCTAAAGATTTATATTCCATCATCGCCCGATTTATAGTCAGTTCGGGGTCCTGCATTTCATCCAGACGCTCTTTGGCGACTTGAGCCATCCACATCTTAAAGGGTTCCGCTTTGGGCGAGGGAATAGACTGAATTAGACGGAAAAGTTGTTGGGTTGTAGCTACATCTGTCTTATACAGTTTGCCGTCAGAAGAGGGTAATTTCAGTTGTCCGATTTCTTCGGACAACTGACTTCCTTCTGTTTTCAACTTCTTTTTTAAATCCCCCCAATACTTACGAGGACGCTCACTGTCTGTTAATACTTCAATCACATCCACAATGGAAAAATACCATTCCTCCTTTTGGTCATCCCAAACAGCACGGATCTTTTTATCTTCAAATACTTTTATAGCATCTTTTTTAGTCATAGCATTATATATATGATGTAAACAATTAATAAATAACAAATTCTATTCTACCTCCAAAGGTACAACATGATAATACGTACCATACGTTTTCCGTTTAGATTTCACTCCGAGCCGCTGCAAGATACGTCCGAAATAAGACGCCTGCCTGGCGGAAAACGTCATCTTACTCGCTTTCTGAATCCGGCGCAAAATATCAATAGCCAGTAGCCATTCTCCTTCTTCCTCTTCTTCCGCCCTACGATAATAAACCATAAATAACTGTTCGATGGCAGGAGATTGTTCAAACTCCCGGTTGTTTTCCGTCATGATAGCCTCTTCTTCGGAGTCAAACCAATAACGTTCGTTGTGATAAAGCAACTCCAACGCCTGTGCATAAAGCTGTTCATAATCAATAGGACGCGACACATCTATAGCTCCCGTCATGTAAATACCGATGAAACGACGGCTACCGGAAGTATCCGTCAACAAATCCCGATGATTGCTCGTGGCAATGAACGATGCATACCGGCGAAGCTCTTCCACTGCCGAAGCATTCGGACGACGTGTGTTCACCACCGGCTTTTGCAGAATATGTTTCAGAAAAGCCTGTTGGGTAGGGCTAATCTGGTCGAATTCATCCATATTAATAAGCAGAAAGCGATTCAGATACAACTCCGCGTCCCGTTTCCGACTGAAATCAATGCTATCCGTATAGTACGCCTGTAAAGCAGGAGGAAGAAGCATTCTGCAAAAAGTCGATTTCCGATATGCCTGTGGACCAATCAGCAAAGGTGACGTACTGTTGGCGTGTTTCTTATCCATTCCCCTCCAATGGGCAACCATATTCAAAAACCACCGACGGAACAACGGCGCCCAATGCGGATTATCACAGGGAACACGGTTGGCCAGTTCCAAAATCCGGTCTTTACCATCCAGTGAGGCAGATGATACAAAAAATCCTCCACAGGCTGATAAACAGGCACATGGTCGGAATCCAAATAGCGGATTACGTCCCTATCCCACATTTTCACCCCTTCATACATGGCATTCATCGTGATACTCGCCAGCACCCGCTTGTCTACCGGACGAAAATAGAAATTAAAACTATTCCGTTCGCGATATTCCACTTCCGTGGTCAGCTATTGTATCGAAATTCATAACGGCGCTTCATAAATTCGTCCATCTGCATGGCGAAAAGCTGTTCGGCCGTCAGACTGCTCTTCTTGCCGAATCCCTTGGCGGAACGGTAGACACTTTTCACAGTTTCGCGAATCAGTAACTCGTCCGAAGGGAGCCGGTAGTGCGCCTTTGTCCACCGCACCGTATCTTCTTCGGGGATACCTGCCCGAAAACAATGCTCCGCCAAACACACTAGTAGCGGTTGCAGATCGTCTCCCTCCCGATATCCGTCCAGTTCTTCGAGCGCCCTGTTGAATGCAGCGGAGAAAAGCACCGACAATGCTTCATAATTTTCATATCCGGGCGCCATTCGCTGCAAAGGAGAATCGGTTTCCCGCGTTCGTTTGATAAAAGTCGTTTCGGACGGAAGACTGACGGGCTGCTTCATATAAATGGGCATTGCTTTCGGATTGAAATAAAGTTCAGGATCATACGTCAGCCGGCAATATTGTTCGAGCGACGGTTCTTTCAGTTCGATATCAAAAGGCAGTTGTGGCTGATAATATTTCACAGCCGTCTGATAAGCATGCGCGTGAAAAAGTTCCGCTTGCTCGCGTAAAGTCGGCAAGCGGTCGTCCGAATAGGTGAACCGTACCCATATCTTTACTGATTTGCCGGAAGATCCGGTAAAAGCAAGGTATGTTTGCGGAAGCTCTTTGACCAGTTCCTTTATTTCGTCGGCTTCCGCCCTCCCTGAAAGATTGTTGACTTCCATCATCACTATGCCGTTATATTCATTCAGGGTCATTACCCCTTCTTTACGGACAAAAGCTGCGGCAGGCATCACTTTGGGAACTTTACGCACCTCTTCAATCGAATTTCCCGGAAGAGTATACCGCAAGACTTCCCTCATCTTTGAGACGGGCTGCGCCTTGACTTCCGTTTTCATCTGCTCCAAAAGGAGCTCCATTTTCAACGTCCGTAAGGTTTTACCTTGCCATCGTCTCTGACTAATGTTATTCTCATCTTTTTTATTATTATTTCCAGTAAAAGGAAAGCTGCACTACAGCCATACAAAGATACAACATGCTCTTCGCCCAAACAAATTTCACTGCTTTTATTTGCTACGCCACACGACTTTATTTTATAGAAATAATGCTTACTAAATTTGCGAATAAAGGCAGGATAATGTATCTTTGCAGGCAGTAAGACTTCAGCCCGCATAAGTGTGCCGTACAGCCCACCTATGCGGGCTGTATAGTTTACATTTGTGGGCTCTACAGCCCACGAATGTGTGCCCAAGAAAAGCCACTGATTCCAGTTGATTATCCAGGCTACAATTGTAGGTTATCTTGCTGCAAAACAATCATTAAAATGCCTTTTAAAAGGCGTTTTAGCCACATTAACCCATAATAGAAAAGACATGTACGCAAAGTATGATTTTCGCAAAAAGCCGTCTTCGAAAGAAGACGAAGACGAACAGCCGTTGTATCCCCGCATCGTATCGAACGGAACCATCGACTTTCAACAAATTGTAAAAGAGATCGCTCAAGCTTCCAGCTTTACGCCGGCAGATATTGAAGGAGTTCAACTGGCTATTGAAAATAAAATATCCGAATATTTAGTCAGCGGACATCACGTTCAGTTGGGGAACCTTGGATATTTTTCAGCCAAGCTGAAAGCACGTCCGGTGATGGATGCCAAAGAGATACATGCACAGTCCATTTATTTCGATAATGTAAATTTTCGTCCATCATCTTCTTTCCGAAAGAAGGTTCGCGGATTTGTAGAAAAAGCGAAGTCGGGATTTGCACATTCCGCCGAAGTTCCGGTGGAAGAGCGTCGGCGCAGGTTGGAGAGGTTTCTGGATGAACGACCGATGATACGACGCAAAGAGTATACGCAACTGACGGGACTACTAAAGAACAAAGCGCTGAATGAATTGAACGGTTGGGTAAAGGAAGGAGTACTTGACACCATTGGAAGCGGCAGTCATAAAATTTATGTGCGGGTTAATACCATGAAAGATTAAACAGTAAAAACAGTGGAATAAGAATGATAGATACCCATATTTCATGAAGAAAGTATGATGGATACAAAATTTCAGAGACATCTATCATTCTTATTCATCAGATTATAACTATATTAGCAAAAAGAATGAGAGTTGTGATAGTTATTTTCTACTCTAAGAACAATCAGTTAATAACAAAACAATGAAAGATAAAACACAAAAAAGCTTCAGGGAAATAGCCCGGACATTACTTCTTGTTTTCTGTTATGCCTTTGGTAGTCATGCTTTTGCATTGGCTTTAGAGCACGAACAAACAGTAGAAATTTATAAAGTAACAGATGTCCCCAATCCGCGTAATGAAAGCTCTTCCAATTGGGTTAGCAATCCGAATCAGATATTGGATGAAAGTTATGTGTGGGAGATAAATAATATGTTGTCACAGTTAGAAGACTCATTGAGTATTGAAGTGGCGGTTGTTGCGCTCTCTTCTATTGGAGAAGATATTCCGGCAGAGTTTGCCCACAAGCTTTTTGAGCACTGGGGCATCGGAAAGAAAGCGGACGACAACGGATTACTGATTCTTTTAGTACTCGATCAACGTAAAGTCACTTTCGCAACCGGATACGGTTAGAAGGAGTACTTCCCGACGCTTTATGCTTTCGCATTCAACAGAATGAAATGGTTCCGTGGTTTAGAAAAAACGACTTTGACAGAGGAATGACAGAGGGAGTCCGGGCTGTAACATTGGTGCTCTATGGAAGCGACTATGAACCAGTTTCTCAAGGCACTTCTGATAATTACTGGAAAAGTGCCGGCAATACGTTGTGGAATTTTCTGGCAAATCAGTCGCCTATGCTTTGGATATTCTTGATACTGGTAAATGTTCTCACTTATCGCATGAAGGTAAATAAAGCTCGCCCCAAAGACGGTTCAGCATTAGCAGCAATCAAAGTCCTGACACTTTACAGCCCACTTGGATGTCTTGTGTTGTTTTTTCCGGTCTGGCCTGCACTTATTGCGGCATCCTTATGGTATAAGTTCTACCAAAAACACGTGTTATTTTGCAGAGTAAGACCTGCGACTCTTGCAAAGCTGTGGCTTTACAACTTTTATCCAATGAGCTTGCAACCCCTTTATTATCTGCTTCCGAACAAATGGAACACAAACTAGGTTCTGCCATCCACCGTATTTATCAATGTACTTCCTGCGGCTGGATATTGCGGTATAAATCTGTCGTCGGAAGCGAATATAAGATGTGTAATCAATGCCATACCATTGCTTCCAAGCGTATCAGTCCGTGGAAAACAGTTAAAGAAGCCACATATTCCGATGCCGGATTGGAGGTTGCCGACTATCTTTGCCTAATGTGCGGAGATAAAAAGCAGGCAACACAGAAGATTCCCCGCAAGCCCCCCCCAAATAGTGACAGTCCTAGTAATAGTCACAGTAGCAGTAGCAGCAGTAGTAGTAGCGGCAGCAGTAGCGGCAGTTTTGGTGGTGGACGTAGCGGTGGCGGTGGAGCGTCAAGTAGTTTTTAAGATCGGCTATTCATTTGAAGAAGTCGACTAACCAAACAAAGACGTGGAAACACATCTCACCTGAATATTTTCATAGAAAAATGGTTGTCCACTCCTTAATTCCAGCTATTTTTGCATAGATAACTGAACAATAAAAGAGAAATGAATATTGAAGAATTTAGAGAATACTGCCTGTCTTTTAAGGGAGTCCATGAAAAGATGCCGTTTCCCAATGTACCCGACAAATATAGCCGTGACGTTCTATGCTTTTATGTAGCGGACAAATGGTTCTGTTTCGTTAACATTGAGATTTTCGATTTTTGTTGTATCAAATGCAACCCTGACGAATCCGAAGAACTGCAAACTGAATATACCGGCATAAGACCAGGATGGCACATGAACAAGAAATATTGGATCAGTGTTTATTTCAACCAAGATGTACCTGATGAGAAAATCAAAGAGCTTGTAAGCAACTCCTACGATATTGTAGTTAAAAGTTTGACAAAGAAAGAACGGGAAATGCTATAAATAAAGGGAGGATTCAAAAACCTCCCAAATGTAAATCTTGTATTTTGTTTTCTTTCCAAAAAACAGTGAAATTATAATTTACACCACTATTCCTGTAAAACACAATCTCCCAACTGTCACTATATAGTACAGCCGGCACGATCGTATAGGGATAAAATTCATCCTGCCAGGATCCGTATATTTTTTCTTTATGTTTCTGCTGGCTTTTGCTGGACAGCATGCTATCTAGTTGTTCGGCCATAGGTACCCAGTTCTGCAATAGCACCTGTAATTCCAATAATTGCCTGGAGAACGGAGCAGAAGCGTCCCCTTCTATCAAAACAAGAGTTTCTACCGAGTAAAAAGGCAATTGCACTGCACCACTCCAAAGGTAACATTTATCTCGCCACCAATCACAAACCTTACAGGTAAAGATGCCCAAACCTTCCACTTTATACTCTCTCTTAGTTCCAAACAACTCGTTTATCAGTGTCTTGAATACTTTCATTACTTTTCCCATCGTTTTCTTTTTTTTTAGTATGCACTAACAATGTTACTATGATTTCTGGAATCTTACCGCTTGCTATGTGGGTGTGTTTGTGTGCATATTGTTCAATTTTAAGTTTTTATTCTTCGTAATAAGTAAAGATACGCTCGACATAAGGTTTTAATATACGACCGAGCCCCGTGCCAAAATCAACATAATCTTTGAAATTCTTTGTTTCAATCCAGTTACCATTCGCATCACAGCCGTAGTCTTGGAAGTCTTTGTAGAGTATTTCAAATCCTGGCCGCTCGTCAATCGGCCGTCCTTGTTCATCGTATTTCTCTTGCACGATACTATTACGAACAACGGTTTTCAGTTTACCGTTCGGATAATATTCACGTTTACACCAGGACTCTAACTCTTTATTACCTTCATCGTCAATCCTATATTTTTTCACAACGCGATTACTATCACTGTATTCATAGATGAAATGCGTTTCCGGCCTATCACGACTCAGCAAATCATACACTTGGGTCTGCGCCAACAAGCCATTTGTATCATACTCATAGACTGTTTTTCCCGATAATTCCCCTATATTATAATATTCCCTCTTCTCTACCAACAAATCATGTTCGTTATAATCATATTCGGTCATAGCCGGTTTGTAAATCGTGCCGTCAATCTGTTTGGTTCGAATAAGATTTCCCCTGACGTCATAAGTATTTATCTCCCATGGGAATCACTATACACAATTTCCAACAGTTTCCCGTCAGTATTATACTTACTGACAATCGTACTGTTAGTTTTCGGAAAGCTAAGTGTAGATGTATGTCCCCAAGTCTCATAGGTATAATCGGTCTTTCGGATAATATTTTCTTGTTTATCGTACTCGTTGCATTGAGCAAGATTGCCGTCGATATTGAAATGAAAATGGTAGTGATGTATTCCGTCCTCTTCCCATTTCTCGCCTTTTTTGAATTTTCGTCGAAAAGAAAGACGATGTATTTTCCGGACGATAATAATAGATATCCAACGTTTTGACTTTTCCGTTCAACCCCATCCTGCTTTTGTCGTTATTGACAGAATCTATTGTCGGGGGAATGTATTTCAAAGGAGATTGTCGGCAACCTGCAAATATCGATATAATCAAACTTCCTAAAATAACAAGGACTACAACGGCTTTATTTTTCATGTTTTCTTTGTGTGTTACAATGTTTCGACGCAAAGATAACAAAAAAGAACCAGTTCTAAAATATAACTGACGTAAAAGATTACTTTCGTGTTATTATAATATCATCAAAGCAGAGTTCCAATGACTGATTATCGGGTTTATACTCTGTCCAATCTTTCGGATCGCCACTTTCGTTGTCTATCATTAAATGATAATAAGAGAAGCCAGAGCGTGGATCAGGCAATCTATGAATCTTATAGCTCCCTACAGTTGCCAACTCATTATCTTCAACGACTTTCAGCCAGCCTAAAGCCTTGTCTAACTGTTGAAGATGAGATAACTTATCCTGCTCGCCTTGTTTTAAAGCGTCAACTGTTTTTGTTCTTTCGTTTTGTAATAACTCTATTATATCTTTCATGCTTTCCACTCGGTTAGTATTGAATTAAAATCTTCAAGCATCAAGTCGAAGTCATAATCCAGCTTCTTCTTTTTTAGCTTGTCAGTTACGTGGTTTAAAGCAAACAGAATATATTCACTTAGCTTTAACCTCTGTTCGGAATGACTTAATTCGCTGAATTCTTTTTCAAGGTTTAGTCCGATTCTAATTTTCCCGGTATCTGCCTGAATGGTCCAAATTCAAAACGATTGCGAAGGAAATATCCGTTCTTCTCTATTTCTTGCCTGGTAAACATAGTGAGCAGTGTCCGATAGAAATCTTTTTGTTTCAATTTCAACTTTTCATCGGCTATGATATAGTTTGTTTTACAATGGTCGTGGTCATAATAACTATACGAACAATTAATTATAATTCGATTAATAGCACGTCCGTATATTTCGGGGCGCATCCTTCTATCCAACTCCGGTTTCAGTTCTTTGTCAACACTCTCGATTACTACCTTGGAGTTTTCATAGCAGTTACCAATTGTCCGCTTTATCCAAACCGGATTTTTAGGAATCCAGTTTCTCTGGCTTTCAAGCTTATATCCTGTATATCTTCCTTTATCTCATATTCCCAAAATACGGATTGCTTTTGATTCGGGTCGTCAGGACTGAAACAATAACTTGTCCTTCCCTGCTCCATAGTAAAACCGTTGACTCTTTTCGACCAAATGGCATCGACAAAACGAGTTTCTCCAAATTTATTTTGAAAACAAGTCGCGGGATTTCCATTAAAGAATAGTCCTCTCAATGCTTCGACGGGTTCGTGATTTCCCCAGCCGATAATAGCCAGACTCTCGCAAAGGCGAACGGCTTTATTCCATTCTCCGGCATTTTTATAATCCGCATATTTTAGAAACTCGGCAAACAAGCGTTCGCGCAACTGTTCTATTTCTGATTGAGACTGCAAAAATTCTTCCAGTTCTTTTAAGTCTTCTATTTCAAATATCTTTTGCTCCACCACATTTGCCCTTAATTTCAATCTCAGTTTTTAGTATTATGCAGAAATCTCAGCCTCTTTCTTTCTCTTTTTCCACAACTGCCACGAATTAATAATATTCTGCCACAACACATACGAACCGGGAGCCACAGAAGACAATGGATTCAAATAAGTATGTGCCATCCAAATAGCCAAAATCGTATTCTTTTGTCCCAACGCCTGCCCGCCACTGATACGGTCATTATAAATTGAGCCGATTGTCTTCCCCAAAAAGAACTGCAAACAGCAAGCAATCAGTGCTCCGACAGCAATCATGATTTCCGTAAAACCATCCGCTGGGTCATTGAGCAAGGAATACAACGTCTGCGCTGTTACGATAGCTAAAGATACAGCCCACAAATAAAAAGCAAGTTCATGATAGCCCAATAACTTCTGATGCACCTTTGGCAAACACTTACTCAACAACCAGGCAGCCAAAAAAGGACAAATCAACAACGGAAATACCTTACCTAAAATAACAAGAAACGCCTCCCAAAAAGTGACATCAGGATGCACCTCCACCAAAGGAAAAAGAATAGGCACAGCAATAGCCGCACCGATATTTGCTATCAATGTATAAGTAGTCAGACTGGCTGCACTCCCACCCAACTTGGAAGTAATCACCGCAGCGGCCGTAGCCGTAGGACAAATAATACAAACCATCACTCCCTCTGCTACTATTTTATCAAAGCGATAAAGCAACAAATAAGCAGCCAACGCTCCACCAATCTGAATCAATAACAACCACAAATGGAGAGGTTTAGGCTTCAAATCACGAGGAGATACCTTACAGAAGGTCAATAGCAACATCGTAAAAATAAGATAAGGAGTCAGAAAAGAAAGGCTGATAAACAGCGGATAACCTATAGCACCTACCAGCATAGCAATAGGTAACGTCCAATTCTTCAAAAACTTAAGCATCGTCGTACATTTTAACTTCGAAGCACAAAGTAACGGAGATTCAGGAAAAAAGCTACCATTAAACCGAAAAAAACACAAAACTTAATGGCAAATAATGAGTTTTCTACAAATTTCTACTACATTTGCACCGTATTATAGATATGAAACTGAATAGACCGTACATATTATACATATTCATTTGCCTCTGGCTACTTTTTCTACCCTCATGTACTAACCACTTATGGGGGAAGGATTTTGTAGTAGTTATCGATGCAGGACATGGCGGACATGATCCGGGCGCCATCGGCAAAATCTCGAAAGAGAAAAATATCAATCTGAACGTTGCCCTGAAAGTGGGAAATCTGATTAAAAGGAATTGCGACGACGTCAAAGTGATTTACACTCGTAGCAAAGATGTATTCATCCCTTTAGACCGACGCGCAGAAATTGCCAACAACGCGAAGGCTGACCTCTTTATTTCCATTCACACCAACGCACTGGCTAACAACCGTACCGCAAAAGGTGCTTCAACCTGGACACTGGGTTTGGCCAAATCAGACGCAAATCTGGAAGTTGCCAAGCGAGAGAACTCCGTAATCCTCTACGAAAGTGACTACAAAACAAGATATGCCGGTTTCAACCCGAACTCTGCCGAGTCATATATTATATTTGAATTCATGCAAGATAAATACATGGAGCAGAGTGTACACCTGGCTTCGCTGATGCAGAAACAATTTCGCCAAACTTGTAGAAGAGCAGACCGTGGAGTGCATCAAGCCGGATTCCTTGTCTTAAAAGCGAGTGCCATGCCGAGCATTCTGATAGAACTAGGATTTATCTCTACGCCCGAAGAGGAGCGCTATCTGAATTCCGAAGAAGGGGCCGGCACCATGGCAAAAGGCATCTACCGTGCTTTCTTAAATTATAAGAGAGAACATGAACTGCGCCTAACGGGAGTCAGCAGAACGATCGTCCCAACCGAACAGGAAGAAGACAATGCCCCGGCAATTGCCCAAAAGGATACCGAAAGCGTGAACACAGCTCTCCAACAGGAAAAGCTATTGGCCGAAGCAAAAACAAAACCTGCCGCGACAGCAAAAACAGCACCGAAACGCCCAATTGTAGTAGAGAGTACAACCAATGACAGTGAAATTACGTTTAAGATACAGATACTTACTTCTTCCAAACCTCTCGCCAAAAACGACAAACGGCTGAAAGGACTGAAAGAGGTAGATTATTATAAGGAAGGGGGAATATACAAATATACGTATGGAGCCTCCGCCGATTATAACAAGGTGTTGCGTACGAAGCGCACCATTACGGCACAATTCAAAGACGCTTTATCATCGCTTTCCGGAACGGCGAGAAAATGAACGTCAATGAAGCGATTGCCGAATTCAAAAAAAGAAGAAATAAATAAAAAGATAAAATGAAGTACATTACAAAAGAAGTCAGAATAGGTATTGCAGGTATCGTTGCACTATGTGTGCTTATATACGGAATTAACTGGCTGAAAGGTATACACATGTTTCAACCTTCCAGCTATTTCTATGCCAAATTTGAAAACGTAAACGGACTCACCAAATCAAGCCCGGTATTTGCCGACGGTGTTCGTGTAGGTATCGTGCGTGACATCTATTATGATTATGCCAAACCCGGAAATGTAATTGTCGAAGTGGAACTGGACACGGAACTGCGGATTCCCAAAGGAAGTAGCGCCGAGCTTGTATCCGAACTTATGGGAGGCGTACGCATGAATATTCTTCTGGCAAACAACCCGCGCGAAAAATATGCCGTAGGAGATACGATCCCCGGCACACTGAACAACGGAATGATGGAAAGCGCGGCAAAACTGATCCCCAAGGTAGAAGAAATGCTTCCGAAACTGGATTCTATCCTCATCTCTCTGAACAATATATTAGGAGACAAGAGCATCCCTGCCACCCTGCACTCGATAGAGAAGACAACCGCCAACCTGGCAGTAGTCAGTTCGCAGGTAAAAGGGCTGATGAGTAATGACATACCTCAACTCACCAGTAAACTGAACACCATCGGAGACAACTTCGTTGTTATCAGCGGAAATTTGAAAGAAGTAGACTATGCAGCCACTTTCAAAAAAATAGACGAAACGCTGGCTAACGTAAAAATACTTACAGAAAAATTAAACAGCAAAGATAACACAATCGGACTGCTCTTCAACGACCCGACTTTATACAATAATCTGAATGCAACAACTGAAAATGCAGCCAGCTTATTAGAAGACCTGAAAGAGCATCCGAAACGGTACGTTCACTTCTCATTATTCGGCAAGAAAGACAAGTAGCAAATTATCGTTATATAGATTTTATCTAAATAACGAAGGGCTTTCAAAAGAAAGTAGATTGCTCTTCAAATGTCTATCTACAAACCGAAATAATATTCCCGTACAAACGTACAAAAGTGAGAAAAAAGGCTAAAATTAATATATATAAGACATTAACATACAGATACTTATAAAACTGCAAGAGAGGGTAAACAGAGTGTGTCCGACAACAAACGCATAAGTCATTGAAAGTAAACACATTATTGTTAGCATGAAAAAAACAAGAAAAAATAGATTTGTTTTTTCCGAATAAGATTCCCAATTTTGCAAACGTAGAAGTTTTGCTTAATTAATAAATGTATTAAAAGTTACTATGATTGAATCAAATCATGTCGTACTTTGGAACCGCTGTCTCGACGTTATTAAAGACAATGTTCCCGAGACGACATATAATACTTGGTTTGCCCCTATTGTTCCGTTGAAATATGAGGACAAAACGTTGATCTTACAGATCCCGAGCCAGTTTTTCTATGAAATACTGGAAGAGAGATTCGTAGATCTTATACGTAAGACATTATATAAGGTCATTGGCGAAGGAACCAAGTTGATGTACAATGTCATGGTGGACAAGACTTCGATTCCGAATCAAACCGTGAATCTCGAAGCAAGCAATCGTTCTACGGCTGTTACTCCCAAAAGCATAATCGGAGGAAACAAAGCTCCCAGCTTCCTACAGGCTCCTGCCGTTCAGGATTTGGACCCGCATTTGAATCCCAATTATAATTTTGAGAACTTCATTGAAGGATACAGCAATAAACTTTCAAGAAGTGTGGCGGAAGCGTAGCGCAAAAACCGGGAGGGACTGCTTTCAACCCGTTATTCCTTTATGGAGCATCCGGAGTAGGAAAGACGCACCTGGCAAACGCAATAGGCACGAAAATCAAAGAAATTTATCCAGAGAAAAGAGTATTGTACGTTTCGGCACATTTGTTCCAGGTACAATATACGGATTCTGTACGCAATAACACGACCAACGACTTTATTAACTTTTATCAGACGATCGATGTATTAATCATTGATGATATTCAGGAGTTTGCCGGTGTCACCAAGACTCAAAACAACTTCTTCCATATTTTCAATCATTTACACCAGAACGGCAAACAGCTCATATTAACTTCAGACCGTGCTCCTGTATTGTTGCAAGGTATTGAAGAACGCCTCCTGACCCGTTTCAAATGGGGTATGGTAGCCGAGCTTGAAAAGCCGACAGTAGAACTTCGCAAAAACATTCTACGCAACAAGATACACCGCGACGGATTACAATTCCCGCCGGAAGTGATCGATTATATTGCCGAAAATGTGAATGAAAGTGTACGCGATCTGGAAGGTATCGTCATTGCTATCATGGCTCGTTCCACTATTTTCAACAAAGAAATAGATTTGGATTTGGCACAACACATTGTACATGGCGTGGTTCATAACGAAACAAAAGCGGTTACCATCGATGATATCCTCAAAGTGGTATGCAAACATTTTGATCTGGAACCGTCTGCCATACATACAAAATCCAGAAAAAGGGAAGTCGTTCAAGCACGACAGATCGCCATGTATCTGGCTAAAAACCACACAGACTTTTCAACTTCTAAGATAGGTAAGTTTATCGGTAACAAAGACCATGCAACGGTACTTCACGCCTGCAAAACCGTAAAAGGACAATTGGAGGTGGACAAAAGCTTTAGTGCAGAAGTACAGGAAATAGAATCGTTACTGAAAAAGAGAAACTGAAATTAAGTATAAAGTATTAAGTATTATCCATGCGGACAGGCTTTATTATGCGGTTTCGCACCAGGGTAATACTTAATACTTTATACTTGAAAAATACTTAATACTTATTTCAAGAATCCTTGCTGGCGAAGTACTTTCAATAGGTTTTCGGACATAAATTCGTTATCTTTCTTTGTGTAACGCACGTCCGTAAAGACTTGAGCCAATGTTTCTTTTTTATTTTCTTCGATAAACTGCTTGTTTTCCGGCAACGATTCTTTGTAGGCATAGAGTTTATCTATTTCTTCCGGTGTATAGTCGTGATATTTTTCATCGTGCACGGCAGCTTCCAAAGGCAAACGATCTACTTGTGCGGGAATACCATCCGGATAACCTACCGTTATTGTGGTAAGAGGGAATACCAGTTCGGGGAGTTGGAGGGTATCAATAATCATTTGAGGATTATAAGTGGTAGTTCCCAAATAACAAATGCCGAGTCCTGCTTCTTCCGCCAGCGTACAAAAAGTCTGCGCAACAAGCAAAGTATCCATAGACGCATTCATAAAAGACATTAAATTATCGTAGCCCGGCACAGCTTTCCGCTGTTCACACCATTTGCTGAAACGACGGAAATCAGCACAAAAAGTCAGTACGACCGGAGCATTTTTTACCATCGGCTGATTGAAATGAGCAGGCGAAAGTTTCTCTTTCATTTCCGCATCGCGAGTCACAATCACACTATAAAGTTGCATCCCACCCATCGTAGAAGCACGGAAAGAGGTTTCAAGCAAATCATTTAACAAAATCGGATTTATATCTTTAGGCAGATATTTCCGGATAGTTCTTCTGTTCTTTACGGTTTCAAACATATCTTTTTTTTGCAAAGATATAAAAAGAAAAAAATAATCCACCACACTAGTGGAATAGAATAGTTTTCTTTTTGGAGAACTTTAACCTTTGAACAAAATTCAATTCTAACTGTTTATCAAACACTTAGCATAAACAAATGGAAAACTTGCAACCTGTTAATAAATTAATTCATTTTTATTTTGATAGATGAAAAAACATTCTTAGCTTTGCGCCTACATTTGTTAACGATAAGTAAACTTCTACATATTACTTATTAAAAACGAGATTTAACACAAATTGAATCGTGGAAAAACAGATTTATTCTTACGACGAAGCCTATGAAGAATCTTTACGATATTTTCAAGGCGACGAGCTTGCTGCAAGGGTTTGGGTAAACAAATACGCAGTAAAGGATTCTTTCGGTAATATCTATGAAAAATCCCCGGAAGACATGCATTGGAGAATTGCAAATGAAGTGGCACGCGTAGAATCGAAGTATCCGAATGCGTTGACAGCAAAAGAACTGTATGATTTACTGGATCACTTCAAGTACATCGTCCCCCAAGGTAGCCCGATGACAGGAATCGGTAACGACTACCAGGTTGCTTCACTATCCAACTGCTTCGTTATCGGAGTGGACGGTGCAGCCGACTCTTATGGCGCTATTATCAAAATCGACGAAGAACAGGTACAACTAATGAAAAGACGCGGTGGTGTAGGTCATGACTTATCACACATCCGTCCGAAAGGTTCTCCCGTTAAAAACTCGGCGTTGACTTCTACCGGTCTTGTTCCGTTCATGGAACGATATTCGAATTCCACTCGTGAAGTAGCTCAAGACGGACGTCGCGGTGCATTGATGTTGAGCGTGTCTATCAAGCATCCGGATTCGGAAGCATTCATTGATGCCAAGATGACCGAAGGTAAAGTGACCGGAGCAAACGTTTCTGTCAAGTTGGACGACGCTTTCATGCAGCTGCCGTAGACGAAAAGCCGTATGTACAGCAATATCCTATCGACTCTGCCCAACCTACATTCACCAAGGAAATCGACGCTTCTACCTTGTGGAAGAAAATCGTTCACAATGCATGGAAATCGGCAGAACCGGGTGTTTTGTTCTGGGATACGATTATCCGTGAATCTGTGCCTGATTGCTATGCAGACCTGGGTTACAGAACGGTATCTACCAACCCATGCGGAGAAATTCCTCTATGTCCTTACGATTCTTGCCGCTTACTGGCTATCAATCTATATTCTTATGTGGTAAATCCGTTCAAACCGGATGCTTATTTTGATTTCGACCTGTTCCAAAAACACGTGGCTCTCGCTCAACGGATCATGGACGATATTATCGACCTCGAACTAGAGAAGATCGAACGTATCATGACCAAGATTGACGAAGATCCGGAAAACGAAGAAGTGAAACATGCGGAACGTGCACTTTGGGAGAAAATCTACAAGAAGAGCGGACAAGGTCGCCGTACCGGCGTAGGGATCACTGCAGAAGGTGATATGCTTGCTGCATTAGGATTGCGCTACGGAACGGAAGAAGCAACGGAATTCTCTGAAAAAGTACACAAGACAGTAGCTCTCGGTGCCTATCGTTCTTCAGTGGAAATGGCCAAAGAACGCGGTGCCTTCGAAATATACAATAGCGAACGTGAACAGAACAATCCGTTCATCCAACGCTTGGCAGCAGCCGACCCGAAACTGTATGAGGACATGAAGAAATACGGTCGCCGCAACATTGCCTGCCTGACGATTGCTCCAACCGGAACGACCAGTTTGATGACGCAGACCACCTCGGGTATCGAGCCTGTATTCCTGCCTGTTTACAAACGTAGAAGAAAGGTAAACCCGAACGATACGAATGTGCATGTAGACTTTGTAGACGAAACAGGGGACGCATTCGAAGAATACATCGTATTCCATCATAAATTTGTTACTTGGATGGAAGCTAACGGATACGATCCGGCCAGACGTTACACCCAGGAAGAGATTGACGAACTGGTTGCCAAATCTCCTTATTACAAAGCGACTTCTAACGATGTCGACTGGTTGATGAAGGTGAAGATGCAGGGAAGAATCCAGAAATGGGTAGACCACTCTATCAGCGTAACCATCAATCTGCCGAACGATGTGGACGAAGATTTAGTAAACCGCCTGTATGTAGAGGCATGGAAATCCGGCTGCAAAGGTTGTACCGTATATCGTGACGGTTCACGCTCCGGAGTGCTGATCTCTACGAAATCGGATAAAGACAAAAAAGAAGGACTTCCTCCTTGCAAACCGCCTACGGTTGTAGAGGTACGTCCGAGAATATTGGAAGCAGACGTTGTCCGTTTCCAGAACAACAAGGAAAAATGGGTAGCTTTTGTCGGATTATTGGACGGACACCCTTATGAAATATTCACTGGTTTGCAAGATGACGACGAAGGTATCTTGCTGCCTAAGAGCGTAACTTGCGGACGTATCATCAAAAATGTGGATGAAGACGGTACCAAACGTTACGACTTCCAATTCGAGAACAAACGCGGATATAAGACGACCATTGAAGGATTGTCAGAGAAGTTCAACAAGGAATACTGGAACTATGCAAAATTGATTTCCGGCGTGCTTCGCTACCGGATGCCGATTGAACAGGTTATCAAACTGGTTGGCTCTCTGCAATTGAACAGTGAAAGTATCAACACTTGGAAAAACGGTGTAGAACGTGCATTGAAGAAGTATATTCAGGATGGAACGGAAGCCAAAGGTAAGAAGTGCCCGAACTGTGGCAACGAGACATTGGTTTATCAGGAAGGCTGTCTGATTTGTACTACTTGCGGCGCTTCCAGATGTGGATAATAGTCCTACGTATGTTAATTAATATATAAACAAAAGATTAAAAGGAGTCCGGTGCGGCTCCTTTTATTTTTTATTCAAAAAAATGTCTTATACTTGCAGTGTCTTACATATACAATCAAAATCTAATATATATGATTCTATCATTTAATATTGAATACCGCACCAATTGGGGAGAAGAAGTAAGGATTTCCGGCTTATTTCCGGAATCAATTCCTTTACACACCACCGATGGTATCTATTGGACGGCAGAACTTGAGCTTGAAGTCCCTCAAGAAGGGATGACCATCAATTATAGCTATCAGATAGAGCAAAACGGAATAGTTATCCGCAAGGATGGGACAGTTTTTCGAGATCTATTTTCTTATCAGGCAGTTCCAGGAAGATATACAGAATCAATGATTGCTGGAAAAATATCCCGGAACAACTGTATCTTTATAGTTCTGCTTTTACAGAAGCCTTACTAGCACATCCTGAAAAAGAGAATATCCCGCAAAGTTATAAGAAGGGACTGGTTATCAAGGCCTACGCCCCACGTATCAACAAAGATTATTGCCTGGCAATTTGTGGCAACCAGAAATCATTAGGTCACTGGGACCCGGAGAAAGCGGTGTTGATGAGTGATACCAATTTCCCGGAATGGCAGGTAGAGCTGGACGCCAGCAAACTAAAATATCCGCTGGAATATAAATTCATCCTCTACAACAAACAGGAAAAGAAAGCAGACTGCTGGGAGAAAAACCCTAACCGCTATCTGGCAGACCCGGAACTGAAGACCAACGAAACGCTCGTGATTTCCGACCGATATGTTTATTTCGACATTCCCGCATGGAAAGGGGCAGGAATCGCTATACCCGTATTTTCTTTAAAATCAGAGAAAAGTTTCGGAGTAGGTGATTTCGGCGATTTGAAACGTATGGTCGACTGGGCAGTAAATACTCGCCAGAAAGTTATTCAGATTTTACCGGTCAACGACACCACCATGACTCATGCATGGACGGACTCTTATCCTTATAACAGCATTTCTATTTATGCTTTCCATCCGATGTATGCGGATATCAGGCAAATGGGAACTCTGAAAGATAAAGAAGCGGCATCGAAATTCAGCAAGAAACAAAAGGAACTGAACAGCCTCCCTGCTATTGACTACGAAGCGGTCAACCAAACTAAATGGGAGTTTTTTAACTTACTGTTCCGACAGGAAGGAGAAAAGGTATTGACTTCCAAAGGTTTCAAAGATTTCTTTGAAACGAACAAGGAATGGCTGCAACCTTATGCAGTCTTTAGTTATCTGCGCGATGCCTACAAAACGCCCAATTTCCGCCAATGGCCGCGACACTCTGTTTACCAAGCGGAAGATATAGAAAAAATGTGCCAACCGGGAACGGCAGATTATCCGCACATCTCGTTGTATTATTATATCCAGTATCATTTGCACCTGCAGTTGTTGTCTGCAACCGAATATGCCCGCCAACACGGTGTCGTATTAAAGGGGGATATTCCGATTGGCATCAGCCGCAACAGCGTGGAAGCCTGGACAGAACCCCATTACTTCAATCTCGACGGACAAGCGGGTGCTCCGCCCGATGATTTCTCGATCAACGGGCAAAACTGGGGATTCCCCACATACAACTGGGATGTCATGGAAAAAGACGGATACCGCTGGTGGATGAAGCGTTTTCAGAAAATGGCGGAATACTTCGATGCTTACCGGATCGATCATATCCTCGGTTTCTTCCGTATTTGGGAAATACCAATGCACGCTGTACACGGATTGTTAGGTCAGTTTGATCCTTCTTTACCGATGAGCCGGGAAGAAATCGAAAGTTATGGTCTAACGTTCCGGGATGAATATCTGCTACCATTCATCCATGAATCTTTCCTCGGACAGTTGTTCGGACCGCATACCCATTTAGTCAAACAGGACTTTCTTCAATTGGTTGATGACTCCGGACTTTATCGGATGAAACCGGGATTCGAAACACAACGGGAGGTAGAACAATTCTTTGCCGGTAGAAATGATGAAGATAGTGTATGGATTCGGGAAGGGCTTTATTCATTAATCAGTAACGTCTTATTTGTTGCGGATAAGAAAGAAGAAGGTAAATACCACCCGCGCATCGGTGTGCAACGAGATTTCGTATTCCGGTCGCTGAACGAAGAAGATAAAAATGCGTTTAACAAACTATACGACCAGTATTATTATCATCGGCACAACGAGTTCTGGTATCAACAAGCAATGAAGAAGTTACCTCAACTGACACAGTCAACCCGCATGTTGGTTTGTGGAGAAGATTTGGGGATGATTCCTGCTTGTGTGTCGTCGGTGATGAATGATCTCCGGATTCTTAGTCTGGAAATTCAGCGAATGCCTAAGAATCCAATGCATGAATTCGGGCATTTAAATGAGTATCCGTACCGGTCTGTCTGCACAATCTCCACTCACGATATGTCTACGTTGCGTGGCTGGTGGGAAGAAGATTATCAACAGACCCAACGTTACTATAATGCAACGTTAGGACATTACGGAGTTGCACCGACAACTGCCACCCCGGAGTTGTGCGAGGAAATCGTACGCAACCATCTCAACAGTAATTCCATTCTCTGTATCTTGTCTTTCCAGGATTGGTTATCGATAGACGGGAAATGGAGAAATCCGAATGTGACGGAAGAGCGAATTAATGTTCCATCCAATCCACGAAACTACTGGAGATACCGGATGCATCTCACTCTGGAACAGTTGATGAAAGCAAAAACACTTAATGATAAGATTAGCGAATTGATTAAATACACAGGAAGAGATCCGAATAAATAGAATAAAAGATACAAGTAACTTTCAAAAAGGATATTTTCCGGACACTACCGACGCGGATAACACTAGATTAAGAACGCTAAAAATCTATGTGATCCGCGTCATTCGTTTTTCAAGGATATATTGATAACAGAGGTAAAATAAGGAGTTTCAAAACATAGTCAACCGTTTTTTTCGCAATAATATCATTACTATATATCATACTTTTTCGCTTTTCGCATCATTCGTTTATTTTTTCAATGTTCCTCTTTTTATTCCGATTTATAAAGTATCTTTGCGCCGAAAAAGAGAAATTAAAAGAGATAATGGAAGGCAACCAGAGCAGACGTATTGATTTTGTGGACTTAACCAAAGGAGTCTGCATTATCCTTGTGGTAATGGCACACGTTGGAGGGGCCTTCGAACAACTGGATACGAATTCGATGTTATCCTGTTTCCGCATGCCGCTTTACTTCTTTATCTCGGGAGTGTTTTTCAAATCATACGAAGGCCTGCTCGGATTCATCCTACGAAAAATAAACAAATTGATTATTCCTTTTCTTTTCTTCTATCTAAGTGCATTTCTAATGAAATACATTGTTTGGAAGATTGCTCCGGGGTGTTTCAACTGCCTGTGTCGTGGAATGAACTCTTGGTTGTATTTCATGGACACGACCTTATCAAGTTCAATCCACCGATCTGGTTTCTACTCGCATTATTCAATTGCAACATCCTATTTTATCTAATTCACTTTCTGCGCGAAAAGCATCTGCCTGTCATGTTCGCTGTGACAATCCTGATTGGTTGCGCAGGATTTTATCTCGGAAAATTACAGATAGAGTTACCCCTGTATATAGATGTTTCTATGACTGCCCTCCCCTTCTATGTGGCCGGTTTCTGGATCCGACGGTATAATTTCTTTCTATATCCCAGCCATCGTTTCGACAAACTGATACCGGTTTTTATTGTATTGGCACTGGTGGTAATGTACTTTACCGCTACCACATTGGGTATGCGTACCAACAATTATACGGGAAATATTTTTCAAGTATATATCGCTGCGTTTGCAGGAATATTTATGATTATGTTACTTTGCAAAAAAGTGAAAAAGATAAAGGTTGTTTCTTACTTGGGACGATATTCAATCATCACCTTGAGTATTCATGGACCGATACTTCATTTTTTAGGTCCATTAGTCAGCCGTTATATTCACAATAGTTGGGCACAAGCAAGCGCACTTCTGCTTATAACATTAAGCATCTGCCTTCTGCTCACACCCGTCTTTCTTAAAGTGATTCCACAAATGGTTGCACAGAAAGACCTGTTAAAAGTCAAACAAGATCACACTAAAAAGACAGTATATGAAGATAAATAGTAGCTATATCCTTTTGAAAGAAATTCGTTGTTACGCCTATCATGGAGTCGCACCGCAAGAAAATCTGATTGGGAATGAATATCTCATTGACCTGAAACTGAAAGTAGATATCAGCAAAGCTGCCCAGACAGATGAAGTTACCGACACCGTCAACTATGCCGAAGTACATCAAGTGATAAAAAATGAAATGGCTGTTCCCTCGAAATTGCTGGAACACGTTAGCGGACGGATTATACAAAAACTCTTTGACCAATTCCCCTGTATTGAAGAAATCGAACTCCGGCTTTCCAAACGAAACCCACCGATGGGAGCAGATATAGAGTCCGCAGGAATTGAGCTACACTGCAGCAAGAAATAAGATAATCACAGCTAGAAATGAAACATAAATGACGAAATGCAGATAATACGATATTAATAAAGTAATCCGTATCATCTGCATTCCTTTTTTAAGCAAGATCTGCTTCTATTTTCACAGCCGTAAACTACCGGCTTATTTTCTCTTCTTTTTTCTTCTATTTACCGATTCGACAGCTTCCGTCACCACAGGTTTATCCTGGAAACGTTTTGTATAGCTGGAATAGTCCGGATGAATGCGTTCGTAATCAGGATCCATAAATAACGGACTGGAAATTATATGGTCCGCCGTAGAACGGTTACAACAAAAAACAATATTTTCTACACCGGCCAAACGGGTTAATGCTTTTACATCCGTATCATGCGGTTGCAATGTCATAGGTCCGTGAAGAAGAAGAGATAATCAATCTGCCCATCCACAATACGTGATCCCATCTGTTGGTCACCACCTAACGGACCTGATTTTAAAATCGTAAAATCCCACTCTTCATCAGGATGTTTCTCCTTCAATGCTTCCAATATCAAAGTACCCGTAGTACCTGTACAGTAGAATTTATTACCCATCAACAGTTCCGAGTTCCACAGTACCCATTCGATGAGGTCTTTTTTCATTGCATCATGCGCTACCAGCCCGATGCCTCTTCTAACCTTTGATTTCATTTGCTATCCTTTTAAATCCGACAATTGAGAGAATCGTTTGCATCCCCTCGCATAAAACTGCCACAAGATACTACTTTTTGTCCGTTCAGGTATCGGATTCAAAGTTTTTTTTCTCATATTCTCTTCACGGGATAAAGAAAACGACGGACATAATCGTTTATACTCTTTCCGCGCACGCATCACAGCACTAGCATTATCCAGTGCCCTTGCAACAAGAAATTGAACGCCGCCAGATAATCGAGACAGGTCCGGATACGCATCACTTTATTTAACTCCTCCTGTGGAAGATTCTTATAGAGCATGACAAGATTATTACGGAAATTAAGAAAAGTCTTATGAGGATTCTCTTTTTTAAGAGTAGCTCCCCCCACATGATAGACAATGCTTTGAGGTACACAGACAATCTCACGATTCCGCGAACGGAGTCGCCAGCACAAATCTATTTCTTCCATGTGAGCAAAGAAACGTCCATCCAATCCTCCGACATTCACATAATCAGTGCGCCGGATAAACAACGCTGCCCCCGTGGCCCAGAAAACAGGAATTACCGTATCATACTGACCTTCGTCTTTCTCCACAACTCCCATAATACGCCCCCTACAAAAGGATAACCGTATTTATCAATAAAGCCACCGGCTGCTCCGGCATATTCAAAATATTCTTTTTGCCGCTGGCTTCGTATCTTCGGCTGACAAGCAGCTACCTCCGGATGCTTATCAAGATAAGCAATCATTGGTTCCAACCAATGCTCCGTCACCTCGACATCCGAATTCAAAAGAACTACATATTCTGCGTCGACCTGCTGCAATGCTAAATTATATCCATCCGCAAAGCCATAATTCTGATCGAGAACAATCGTTCTGACAGAAGGAAATTCCTGTTGAAGCAAAGTAACGGAAGCGTCCGTAGAACCATTGTCAGCCACACAGACCTCGATCCCCTCCCCTTCCGAATACCGGACGACGGACGGAAGAAAAGTACGGAGCATATCACATCCGTTCCAATTTAAAATTACAACTGAAACTTTCATTGTTATTCCTTCTTCTTGTTCAATTCTTTCTCTTCTAATCGGTCAGCTTCTTCACGAGTCATTTTCCAACGTTTATGAGACCACAACCAATATGCCGGTTCTTTACGAATCGTCTGTTCTAATCTATGAGCAAACATTTCCGTGATTTCTCCTTCTCTTGTTTCTTTCGGTGTTTCCGTCATTAACTTGAACTCCGCTTCACAGTATCCTCTGCGCTTCTTACTAAGCTCACAATAGAAAACAGGGAAATTCATCATTTTGGCAATTCGCTCCGCACCATTCAGAAAAGCAGTTTCCTGTCCTAAAAGGTAGTCCAATATTTATCATATCCACTGGGCCATTGATCAGTAATCAAACCGACTACCATCTTTTTTCCATCATGTTTGAGCTTAATAATTTCACGGGCTGTAGAATGTTTCGGAATATTATACCCCCCGAAACGAGAACGAATACGTTTAAACAACTCATCCAAATATTTATCCCTCAACGGTTTATAAACCTGTACGGAACATCCCCCGGTTTCATGATTGCTCCCATGCCTATCAACCACTCATAATTGGCATAATGAGGAATCATTACTATAATACCTCCATACTTTTCTGTCAGTTCAAGATATTGTTCCGTATTCTTATAAGTCATTCTCTCACAAAGTTCTTCGGCAGACATATGCAACAATTTCAAATCTTCAAGCATATAATCCGACAAATAGCGATAAAACTTGCGTTCTATCTGTAATCTCTCCGCATCAGTTTTTCCGGAAATGATCTCAATAGATTTCCCCGAACTACTTTCCGACGATATTTTCCAACACGATACATCAGCAGATAATTAAAATCCGAAAGCATATATAAAACCCGGAACGGAAGAGCTGAAAACAGCCACATTCCACTGTATACCAACCAATAGATAAGTTTTGATCTCATACTTATATCAAAATTGTACCTTTAAGTGCTGTCATCTCCTCATTAAACTCTCCCAGACGTACATTAATTACCTGATTATCCAGCGAGTCATCACTTTCCACCTCTACACGAATATAATTCTCCGTAAATCCATGCATCGGAGCACCAGCTTTCGATTTTTCCATCAATACCGGCATTGTCTGCCCGATATGACGTGCATAAAAAGCCTGTGTCTTTTGATCCGATAGTGCCAACAGACGCTGACTACGCTGATGCTTCTCTTCCGGAGAAACCACATATTCTATTTTTAAGGCTTGCGTTCCAGGACGTTCGGAATAGCTAAACACATGCAACTGCGTCACATCCAGACCATCAATAAACTGATAAGCCTGTTCAAAGTATTCGGGTGTTTCTCCACGAGTTCCCACAATCACGTCCACTCCGATAAAAGCATCCGGCATCACCTCTTTTATCTTCTTCACTTTCGAAGCAAAAAGAGCAGTGTCGTAACGACGGCGCATTAACTGCAAAACTTCATCGCAACCGGATTGCAAAGGGATATGAAAATGAGGCATAAAACTACGGGAATGAGACACAAACTCGATAATCTCATCAGTCAACAGATTGGGTTCTATGGAAGAAATACGATAACGTTCGATTCCCTCTACCTGATCCAATGCTTTTACCAGATCAAAGAAACTCTCTCCTGTTGTTTTACCAAAATCTCCGATATTCACTCCGGTCAGAACGATTTCTTTTCCGCCTTCAGCAGCTGCCTGCCCGGCCTGCTCAACCATGGAAGCAATAGTCCCGTTACGACTTCGCCCGCGGGCAAAAGGAATCGTGCAATATGAACAGAAGTAATCGCATCCATCCTGCACCTTCAAGAAGAAACGAGTACGGTCTCCCCGTGAACACGAGGGAGAAAACGAACGGATATCTTTGGTTGTAGTAGTGATAGCCTCTCCTTTTTCATGCTTTTGGAGGTCGCCCAGATATTGAAGTAACTCTCCCTTCTGTTCCGCTCCCAGCACTACATCTACTCCATCTATCTTTGCCACGTCGCCAGGCTTCAATTGCGCATAACATCCGGTCACTACCACAAAAGCACCGGGATGCTGCTTTACCAAGCGGTGGATGGCTTGCCGGCATTTCTTATCCGCCATCTCTGTCACCGAACAGGTATTACCACACAGATATCTGCTTTCTCTCCTTTGCCGCGCAGTCCGGACTCCTGCCTCACGCAGGATTTTACCGATAGTTGAAGTCTCTGAAAAATTTAATTTGCAGCCTAAAGTATAATAAACGGCTGTCTTATTTTGAAATACAGTGGTATCTATCATAAGCTGTTATAAACACATTAACTTTGCAAAGTTACACATTATTATCAGTAAAACACTTTAGGATACGAAAGTTTATTCCTATTTTTGCACAATTCACTAAAAAACGTGCAATGATTAAAGAGAATTTCATTAAACTATACGAAAATAGTTTTCGTGAGAATTGGGATCTGCCTTGTTATACTGATTATGGAGAAGATACCCAATACACATACGGTGAGGTAGCTGAAAAAATCGCCCGTTTACATCTGTTATTCAAACATTGTAGCCTTCGCAGAGGAGATAAGATTTCAGTTATCGGCAAAAATAACGCTCATTGGTGCATCGCCTATATGGCAACGATCACATACGGAGCGATCATTGTCCTATCCTTCAAGATTTTACGCCTAATGACGTTCATCATATCGTCAATCATTCCGAATCTGTATTCCTGTTCACCAGCGACAGCATTTGGGAGAATTTGGAAGAGGAAAAATTAACGGGACTACGGGGAGTATTCTCATTGACTGATTTCCGGTGTCTTTATCAACGTGACGGGGAAACCATACAGAAGTTTCTGAAAAATACCGATAAAGAGATGCATGCTTTGTATCCGAAAGGATTTACCCGTGAAGATGTTCAGTACACCACTTTATCCAATGACAAAGTGATGCTGTTAAATTACACTTCCGGAACCACCGGTTTCAGTAAGGGTGTGATGCTGACAGGAAACAATCTTGCCGGCAATGTCACTTTCGGTATTCGTACCGAACTCCTTAAAAAAGGGGATAAAGTGCTTTCTTTCCTTCCCCTCGCCCACGCATACGGTTGCGCATTCGACTTTCTGACAGCAACGGCTGTCGGCACCCATGTCACTTTGCTTGGAAAAACGCCTTCTCCTAAAATTATAATGAAAGCTTTTGAGGAAGTGAAACCTAACCTTATTATTACTGTCCCGCTAGTGATTGAAAAGATATATAAGAATATTATCCAGCCACTCATTAATAAAAAAGGTATGAAGTGGGCACTCAATATCCCTCTGCTCGACACCCAAATCTACAACCAGATACGTAAAAGACTGATTGATGCACTGGGAGGACGGTTTAAAGAGATCATTATCGGTGGCGCCGCTATGGATAAGGAAGTAGAAGAATTCTTCTACAAAATCAAATTCCCTTTTACCATCGGTTATGGAATGACAGAATGCGGTCCGCTTATCAGCTACGCCCCCTGGGATGAATTTGTACTAGGTTCTTCCGGAAAGATTCTAGATATAATGGAAGCACGTATCTATAAGGAAACCCCGGAAGCAGAAACCGGAGAAATCCAGGTTCGGGGAGAAAATGTGATGGTGGGCTACTACAAGAACCAGGAAGCAACACAGGAAGTATTCACGCAGGACGGCTGGCTACGTACCGGTGACCTCGGTTCCATGGACAGCAACGGAAATATTTTCATCCGGGGACGACTCAAAACTATGATCTTAAGTTCTAGCGGACAGAATATCTTCCCCGAAGAGTTGGAAACCAAACTGAATAACCTGCCTTTCATTCTCGAAAGTCTTGTTATCGAACGCAATAAAAAATTAGTGGCACTTGTTTATGCCGATTACGAAGCGTTGGATTCTCTCGGATTAAATAATCCGGATAACCTGAAAACAATCATGGATGAAAATCTTAAGAACCTGAACAGCAACGTAGCCGCTTATGAGAAAATCAGCAAGATCCAACTCTACCCTACTGAATTTGAAAAAACGCCCAAAAGAAGCATAAAAAGATACTTATATAACAGTATTGCTGTCGATTAGCATGTTCTAAAACATATAAAAAGGGGAGAAAAGTGGCCAGTTACAAAAAAAAATATAAAAAAAGTTGGCGTTTCGAGAACAACATATTGAAAAAGTACATACCTTTGCATCGTTTTAATAAAGCAATTGATTGTATTACGTTTTTAAAAAGCAAAGAAAATGAAAAAATTAGTTTTGATGGCCGTAGCTATCGTAGCAGTATCATTCGCATCATGTGGTAACAAAGCAGCTGACGCAGCAAAAGCAACTGCAGATTCTATCCGTATCGCTGACTCAATCGCAGCAGTAGAAGCAGCAGCTCTTGAAGCTGAACAAGCAGCAGCCGCAGCAGCAGATTCTTTGAATGCTGATAGCACTGCAACTGAAACTGTAGCTGAATAATTCAGAAACAGCTAGAGAGAATTGAAAGTCTGCCATGCGAAAGCATGCACAGACTTTTTTTATGCCTTTATTTTAGCAAGCCACACGTTATTTAGCGTATGAACTTTTCACAAAGGGAGCGTTCAATAAATAATCCAGACTTTCTTCTACACTTTCCTCTACCGGAACACTATACTTTTCGATTTCAGCAACGAGATAATTAACGCCTGCAGTTTTTGCATTCTTAAAGATAGCATCAAAACCGACCATTCCACTTTGTCCAATCTCTCTGTGATCTTTCACATGGAATATCTGGAAGCGACCGGGATATTTATTAAAATAATCAACAGGACTGTTTTGTCCGCGAACTACCCAATAAAGGTCCATCTGGAAGAAAACATATTCAGGATTCGTATGTTCTAACATATAATCATACATCACTTTATCTTCTACCTTCTGAAATTCATGAGCGTGATTGTGATATCCGAACGACAAACCTTGTTGTTTGCAACGCTTGCCTATTTCATTATAATATGCACAATATGTTTCTAAATCCTTGAGTGTCTTAGGTACATCCATCCACGGAGCTACAATATATTTCATACCGGCAGCTTTGTGATCGGCAATACATTGATCCCACCATTCAAGTGACTTTGAATAGTCGCCGGAAGCCAATTCTTCTTTAGACAATTGTCTTGTACAATGTGAAGACAAGACTTTTAATCCTGCCGATTCGACATCTTTCTTAAATTGTTGGGGAGTACGGTCATAAAATTTACCGTTGTTATAATTGGCTGCTTCAACACCGGTATATCCATGTTTGCCAATTTCTTCAGAAGAGCAGTATAAGTGGGGTCACACTTACCATTTTTGTTGTCTACCTTGTTTAATATATCTCTGACAGAATAGAGCTGAATTGCTACTTCTTTTTTAGCTTTTTTCTTGGTTTGTGCCGTTACTGCCAGTGGAATCATGAAAAGAGCAGCCAATGCACAGATATAAATTCTAGTTTTCATATAATAGATATTAGTGGGTTACAATTATTCAGGTTTACATAGAAAAAAACAGGCACGGATTACACAGACTTCACGGTTACTCCATGGCAATCGCCATTCAAAAAAAACGTGAAATACACGTAACCCGTGCCTTTCTTTATTGCTATTCGATTAGTCCAAAACTTTCACGCGGATGTTGCGGAACCAAACATCGTCACCGTGATCTTGCAAACCAATGAAACCTTCGTGATTTTCGCCACCGCAATTATTCAGCAATTCAAATGCCAAAGGCCATTTTTCTTCACTGAACTTACTTGCTTGCAACATATCAGTCCATTGTTTTGTCCACAAATGATATTCAAGTACGTTTTCATCGTTTTGTCCGTGAACAACTGTACCTTTATAAACCATAATCTTAGCCTTGTTCCATTCGCCAAACGGTTTAGAGTTTTGAGGAACTGCCGGAATCATGTCATACAAAGAAGCTGACTGACGATTGTTGTCCTTACCCAATTTTGCATCCGGATGATTGGCATTGTCCAATACCTGATATTCAGGTGCGGAAATATAAATAGGTTCAAGCACATCATTACCGTCTTTATCTTTCGATGTAACTTCCTGAGCTAAATAGAAAATACCGGAGTTACCACCTTTAGAAACCTTCCACTCCATCTCCAGTTCGAAGTTTTTAAACTTGTGAGCAAAAATCAGGTCACCACCATCACCGTCTTGAGCTTCACCGCCACCAGAACCGTTGAATTTGATACAACCGTCTTCAATTGTCCATTTAGAAGGAACACGGTCTTTTCCATAACCACGCCATCCGTTAAATGTTTCGCCATCAAAGATTGTGATATAACCATTTTCATCAACAGGCAAATTCAAGCTATCTGTTTCTGCCGCTTTCAATGATTTAGAGTAAGTCAACGCAACTTTTTGCTCTTCCGGAGCATTTGCTTTCTTCTGACCACCGCAAGAAGCGAAAACGCCTGCAGCAAGACAACAACAAGCTAATGGATAAAATACTTTTTTCATGATATCAACTATTTAATTTTTAATCTTTAATTTTTAATCTACTTTTATCTTGGCATATCAGGCAGTCTCCAGCCTTCACGATAATTATGTTTCACTAATTCAGCCGCAAACTGTTTTGCATTGATCGGATCTGTCCATGTCTTATCAAATGTAGGATGACCATTATGAATCTTGAATCCGTCTTTGATAACAGTACGAATGGTTTCGTTATCACCGATATTTGTAAAACACATGTTAGCTCCATCCCACTCGAGAGTCTTATTCAGAGCTTGCAAACGAATAGCCAATACACCCATTGCTACCATTTCATTCATAGGTCCGGCTTCTGAGAAGTCAGATTTAGTCATGATACGATTAGATTTATCTTCTTTACATGCACGTACCCAATCCATTTCGTGACCACCATTCATTGCTTTAGGAACACGACGGCAAACCTTCGGTGCATTTGGTTTACGACCTGAAAGCAACCAAGGATTCTGTCCATAACATCCGCAAATCAATGTATCTTTTGTTCCGTGGAAAATAGTCAAACCACCACCGCTCTGCATCAGTTGTTTTCCTTCTGGGAATCCTTTCGGACGTTCTGGCATCATACCGCCATCATACCAATGTATTTCCACTTCAGGCATAGCTACTTTCGGCATATTTTCACGAGCAGGGAAAATCATTTTCACGTGTTGTGCCTGTGGAGCACAAGCATTCAACAATAATGTCGATGAACCTTCCACTTTGGTAGGATACTGCAATTTCAATGCTTTAAACGGCTGATGCAAAATATGACAAGCCATATCACCCAATGCACCTGTTCCGTAATCCCACCATCCACGCCAGTTCCAAGGATGATAAATAGCATTGTAAGGATTCATTTTAGCAGGACCTGTAAACAAATCCCAATTCAATGTGCTAGGAATTTTATCAACCTTTTCAGGAACATTCAATCCTTGAGGCCAAATAGGACGGTCTGTTGCACATTCTACTTTCGTTACGTCACCGATTTCACCATTCCAAATCCATTCACATACTAAATCCGTACCTTCATCCGATGCCCCTTGATTACCCATTTGGGTGACCACGCCCGTTGATGCAGCCAGTTTTGTCAACAAACGAGATTCATAAACAGAGTGGGTCAATGGTTTCTGACAATATACATGTTTTCCCATTGTCATTGCGTCAGCAGTGATAATAGCATGAGTATGGTCGGCAGTTGCGATAATCACACCGTCGATAGATTTACCCATTTCATCATACATCTTACGATAGTCCCAGTATTTTTTAGCCTTGGGGAATTCGTCGAACACGCCTTTTGCTACTTCCAATCCACATCACAAAGAGCTACAATATTTTCAGTGCCCTTTACGTGATTAATGTTGGCATGTCCCATGCCACCAATACCCACAGCTGCAAGATTTAATTTGTCAGTAGGCGACACATGCCCGTGACTCATACCTAAAATTGTACTAGGAGCAATGGTTATACCTGCTAAAGCAGCGGCTCCCGTTTTGAGAAATTTTCTCCTCGAAATGTTTGACATGATTTTATTTGTTTAAGGGTTAATAATCTTTGGAAGGTTGCCGTGCAACAATCCATATCCATTTTTCATGTTTTTTCTTCGTTCGCGTATTTGCTCCAAAGTGCGCAAATTACCAATAGCGGGCAAATCGTGTTTGCGGGTATCTTTCAAGAATGTCCATGCATATTCGGATGCAATAGCCGAATCGCGCATTAGCGGTAATCGTGAACTGCGTTTTCCGGTTTCTACCGAATCAGCAAACAGGTCACACAACACGTCTATATTCTTGCCGCCAAAAGGTTTCTCTACACGGATGGTCTGATTGACACCGTGTAGGTCGACAACAGCAGTATTGAAGTCATGCGTCATACGCACAACCCTTTTGTACCTATAATATCTACATACGAATTATGTGTCTGGTCTTTAGATAATTGCCCATAAACAAATCCTTGGGTAATATCAAAAACGACCCCATTTTGAAAAGTTCCGTGACATTGCACCCACCAAGGATCTTTATAGTTCCACATATTCACTCCCTGGGCATTCCATGTTCTATAATCACATCCTGCATACCAACGGGTAATATCTACATAATGCATTCCGCAATCATGGAAAGCAGGTCCCTCATACTCATGACCTTCACCTGGTGCCAAGCCGGGAGTCATGTGACAAATACGAATAATAGCCAACTCTCCGATTTCCCCTTGCTGGATATATTCCTTCATTAAATTATGATACCAGGAATTTCGCAGATACAAGTTTACCGTAGAAATGAGATTTGTGTTTTCTGTCATTTCTACAACTTTCCACTCATTTTCCATTGTATCTGCAACTGGTTTTTCTGAAATAATGTGTTTACCGTAACGAATAGCTTTTTCTATTTGTTCCATCCGCGAGTCAGCCAAAGTGAAAAGCCCGACTACCTGCACACTTTCATCCTCAAAAATCTTTTGATTATCTTCTAATATAATAGAGTTAGGAGAAAGCTTCTTGGCTAACTGACGTGATGCCGGATTAGTATCACAAATATAAGCAATATTCCACCGATCACTTTTAGTCATCGCTTCCCAGTAGAATCTTCCCATCCTACCAAAACCGATAATTCCAACTTTAATTCTCGTGTTTACTGAAGATTGCGTGTTCATAATTAAACATAGTGAATTTAAGTACAAATAATAGATAAAACATCAACTTCTAACTACCAAACTGATGAGCTAAAAACTGATATTGCAAATCTAGCTAAATAAATAACGGCTTATTTGACTTACACTACTTTATGTAGATATAAAAATAGCATTTTTTACTATTAATCAACAACTTAGCTAACTTGACACATCAAAAAAATGTAGATGATTTGGAAAGTATTATAATGTTAAAATAATAATTATGTCTCTTGTGTTGAACTAATTTTCATAATTTCATTCTCAAATTCATCCTGTCGACGGCTGCCTTATTTCTCATTTTCGTACGATAATTATAAACCGTACTTGTAGAGCAACGGAGAAAGTTCGCTATCTTTCCACTATCCGTAATACCCAAGCGTAATAAAGCATAAATACGAAGTTCCCTATTCAATAAAGCGTCCGGTTTTAAAATAATTTTCTCTTCATCTTTCAACAGAGCGTTAAAATCAGATACAAAAGTGGGATACAGACCCAAAAAGACCTTATCAAAACGAGTGTATAAAGCGCCAAGCTCTTCATCAATAAGCGCAGATGATTTTAGCTTCTTAATCAGTTCATCATAGTATTTATTAATAGCTATTTTATACAGCATATTCTGATATTTCTCCATTTTATGGATATAACTAAAACAGACATCAAAGAATTCGGCTATGTAATACTCTTTTATACTATTAATTTCGCACAACTGATTATTTGTATCATTCAGCTGGCTGTTCATGCTATTCAGTTTGTTGTTCAATCGCAAAAGTTCCTCATTACTCTGTGCCAATGCCTGTTTTATTTTCAACGTCTTTTTCATCTGAATATAGATGAAAAGCACCAACAGGACTAAAAGAAAAAGGATAATACTTGTAGAAATAAGAAAAGTAGTCAGATGCGACCGTGATCTGGCCTGCTCCGCCTGATAAGCTGTATTAATAATAGAATTAAATTTATAAATTTCGATGGCACGGAAATGAATACCGGAAGATATAACGTCATCGATAGCAGACTGTGTAAATTTAAAGGCATCAGCTAAATTCTGTTCATCATAAGCTATCAATGCAAGAGATTGCAGGGATGCATTTTCCCGCGTAGCATTCCGGGTATCGGCTATTGCCGACAACATCAAATATTTTTTTTCTTCATCATACTTTTTCTGATGGTGACATAACCTAGAATATGAATGAGTTATCATAGCATAATTGGGCGTCCCCACTTCCTCAATCTCCAGCAGTTCTTTATAAATTTCTTTCGATTTCAGCGTATCACGCCAAATATAATAAGAAGCCTGGGACATTCGATAATCCCAAGAAGTGTGGTCAATGAGGGCAAACAACGAATCCTGGTAAGCAGCCTGCTGCTTGCCATACAGATTATTGGCGACAGAAATCGAATAGTGTCCCCAAAAGCTGGAATAAGTTTGATAATAGTTTATTAATAAATCTCTGGGAAGTTCTGAAGTCTTTATACTTTTCAAAATAATCTCCGCTTCGCGGAACCTGCCACACATCGAATATAAAAGGCTAAGATGTAAAGACGACTGGTTGGTGAAATAAGGTCTATTCAACTGGCGGGAAATCTCAATATTGCGATCAACATAATGGATGGCTGAATCAATATGAAACTTTTTATATTCATTATATAACCGTAGATTGATTCTATATTCTCCTTCAAGAGTCAAACCGGGACTTCTCAACATACATTTTATCCGGTTTATCCGATCCTCTTTCTCTTTAACAAAGACGTGTTTTTCATCTATCACTCTACGCAAAGAATCAGTCAATAGTTTCAACTCATTATTTGCATAAAGAACACTGCCAATTCCCAAAGCAATCAGCAGAAGCAAAAACCTCTTCTTTAGAAAACAATAGTTGAATTTCATAATAGTAATAGCAAAGATAACAAAAAAAAGCGATTTATTCGTTCAGAACAAATCGCTTTTCATATATGAAGTAAATTTGCTCTTATTCAGCAACTACCTCGAAAGGAATTTCTACCGAAACCTCCTTGTGAAGCTTAACGATAGCCTTGTAGCTACCAACTTCTTTCACAGCGTCTTTTACAACGATGATCTTTCTGTCAACTTCATGACCCAGTTTAGACAATGCTTCAGCAATCTGGATGTTACCAACAGAACCGAAGATAGTACCGGTTGAGCTAACTTTAGTTGCGATAGTCAAAGAAACGCCTTCCAACTTAGCAGCCATAGCTTCAGCATCTTTCTTGATTTTCTCAAGTTTGTGAGCGCGCTGTTTCAGTTCTTCAGCCAACATTTTCTTTGCAGAAGGAGAAGCGATGATAGCTTTTCCAGTCGGGATCAGATAATTACGACCGTATCCGGATTTCACGTTTACGATATCGTTCTTATAACCCAAGTTTACTACGTCTTCTTTCAATATAATTTCCATACTTTTCCTCCTTCTTATTTCATCATGTCAGTTACATAAGGCAGCAATGCCAAGTGACGAGCTCTCTTCACAGCCTGCGCGATACGACGTTGGAACTTCAAAGAAGTACCTGTAATACGACGCGGAAGGATTTTTCCTTGTTCATTCAAGAATTTCTTCAAGAATTCAGGATCTTTGTAGTCGATATACTTAATACCACTCTTTTTGAAACGGCAGTACTTTTTCTTCTTAACGTCTACTGACGGCGGAGTTAAATATCTGATTTCTGATTGAACTTGTTGTGCCATGATTAATCCTCCTTTTTGTTTGATTTAACACTTCTTCTTTTTGCTGCGTATTCAGCAGCATACTTATCCATCTTGAAAGTCAAGAAACGGATTACGCGTTCATCACGACGAAATTAATTTCCAGCTTGTCAATTACAGTAGGATCTGCATTGAACTCAATCAGTTGATAAAAACCTGTAGACTTTTTCTGAATTGGGTAAGCCAATTTCTTCAGTCCCCAGTTTTCTTCATTAATAATCTCAGCACCTTCAGCTTGAAGAACGCCTTTGAATTTTTCTACGCTTCCTTCATCTGAACATCAGATAAAACGGGAGTTAAAATGAAAACGGTTTCGTATTGATTCATACTTCGTTTTAATTAAATAAATAAATTATTTGATTTTAAATGCGGGTGCAAAGTTAGACATTTTATTTTGAACTACAAATATTTAATCTTTTTTTGTATCCGAAGATAGGATTTATCCGGGAAGAGACTTACCTTTGCAAAGTTGTTTAAACAATAATTTCATGATAGAGCAATTTAATTTCGACATTCGACTTATATTTGCCATATTAAATGGCAAAGTTTCTGCGGCAATCAACCGGAAACTGTACCGTAACTTCCGTCAGAACGGATTGGAAATCAGTCCTGAACAATGGACGGTACTCATTTTCCTGTGGGAAAAAGACGGCGTGACGCAACAAGAGTTGTGTAATGCAACTTTTAAAGACAAGCCCAGCATGACCCGTTTGATAGATAATATGGAACGGCAACATCTTGTTGTGCGCATTTCCGATAAAAAAGACCGCCGCACCAACTTGATCCATCTGACCAAAGACGGAAAAGAACTGGAGGAAAAAGCGCGTGTCATTGCCGGACAGACTCTGAAAGAGGCTCTTCACGGTATCACTCTCGACGAATTGAGCATTGGACAGGAGGTACTGAAAAAGGTGTTCTACAATACAAAAGATTAGATAGAAGAACTTCTCTCCAAATCATAAAATCCACTAAATCGTGCATTTATAATGGAATTTTTATCCAAATAATTTCGCCCGTTAAAGAATTATGCTTTAATTTGTGACTGGAATATTATAATCTATTAAAATACACACACATGAAAGGTTTATTAAAGAACTTAGGATTGATATTAATCTTGGTCGGAGTAGTCATCCTGCTGGCTTGTTCCTTTACAGGAAATGTAAACAACAACGCCATCCTGGGTACTTCAGTAGTACTTGTAGTACTGGGACTCATTTCTTATATTGTTATTAATAAGAAGATCGCTGATTAATTTCGCAAAATCAATAAAAAATCCCGGAAACGAATGTTCCCGGGATTTTATTTAGAGTTATCTCAAACGCAATCATTAAGATTCAACTTCCGGAGTAATCAGCTTATAGCCTTTTCCGTGAATATTGATAATTTCGATTGAATCGTCTTCTTTCAGATGCTTACGCAATTTCGTGATATACACGTCCATACTACGGGCATTGAAATAGTTATCGTCAATCCAGATTGTTTTCAGAGCGAAGTCACGTTGCAAAATCTCATTGGCATGTGCGCAAAGCAATCCGAGCAGTTCAGACTCTTTGGTAGTCAGCTTAGTTTGTTTGCCTTCTGACGACAGAATTTGTTTCTGTGTGTCGAAAGTAAACTTACCAATCTTATAGATATTGCTTTCTTTGTTCTTCTTTCCACGAACACGTCTCAAGATTGCTTCAATTCTGAATGTCAATTCTTCCATACTAAACGGTTTGGTGATATAATCATCCGCACCGATTTTAAAGCCTTCCAGGATATCTTCTTTCAGCGTTTTGGCCGTCAGGAAGATAATAGGAATTTCAGCATTTGCTGCACGGACATCCTGTGCCAGTGTGAAGCCGTCTTTTTTAGGCATCATCACGTCAAACACGCACAAGTCATATTTATTCTTCAAGAAAGCCTTATAACCGGCTTCTCCATCAGGATATAACTCAGCAGAATAACCTTTTGCCTGTAGATATTCTCTTAAAAGCATGCCAAGATTTTCGTCATCCTCGCACAATAAAATACGCAGTTTCTCGTCCATATCAATTATTTTTTAATAAAGGTAATGCAATAATAAATTTAGTTCCCACGTTCAGGTCGCTTTCCGCCCGGATGGTTCCCTTATGATCCAATATAATTTTTCTCACATAAGCCAATCCCAGTCCAAAGCCCTTCACATCGTGCAGATTACCCGTATGTACACGATAGAACTTTTCAAATATCTTTTTCAGGTTCTCTTTTTTGATACCGATACCATTATCCTGTATCGAAATCATCAGTTTACCCGACTCATTCCACGTTCTCACTTTCAGTTCCAGATCCTCTTCCGGTTTCTTATATTTCACCGCGTTATCCATCAGATTAAAGATTACATTCGTGATATGCATCTCGTCTGCAAATATAACAGGATCAGTGGCCTCAAGGTTCGATGTTATCTTACCATTATACCGTTCCACTTTCAGCGCAAAGGTATTGATAACTCCTGCTATTAATTCATTCGCATCAATCTCCTTCATCTTCAAAGTGGCCTTCTGACGTTCGAACATCGACATCTGGAGCACCTTTTCCACCTGGAAGCGCAAGCGCTTGGTTTCATCATTAATCACTCCCGATATATGCTGGAACATCTGTGGAGATTTTCCCACCGCCGGATCTTTCAACATCTGGGCTGCTAATGAAATGGTAGATATCGGTGTTTTAAATTCGTGCGTCATATTATTGATAAAGTCATTCTTCATTTCCGTCAGTTTCTTTTGCCGGAATACGATATAAATCGTAAAGATGAATGTCACTAACAATACCAGTGTAAATATCAGCGACGGAATCATGAAACTGATGGAGTCAAAGATATAATCTTTCTTCCCCGGAAAGTGCACTTTCAAGATACTCATTTTTGCAGGCGGGTCATTCTTGAACAATGCCTGCTGATAAGCGTCTTCACTTCCCTTTGCCTCATAATCCGCACAACGGTAGACTTCCCTTCCGTCTTTGTCGATCACTGTAAAGTGATAAGGCAAATCTATACTATTATTATATAAGCTCGATTTCAGATAGTCATCCAGTTCTTTAAACCGTACTCTGTCTCCAATCGACTTGTCACTTCCCCGGTAAATCATCTGCCAGGCCACTTCATCGAGTAATGCCCGTTGATACATATACCGATTCTTGATGGCTTCCACTAATGAACGCGAAGTTTCCGGAATGGTCTTTGTCCCCCTGTAAGGAGAAATCATAGCCTTCGGAAGCTCGGAGGCTTAGTGGTCATCACTTTCAGCTCAAAATCCGAATATACTTTTCCATCCTTAGACTTCACTGTAAACCGCTGCGTTTGCTGAATCAAGTTGTCTTGTTGTATGGAAGCATTATTCGCAATCAGCGCTTTTCTTTCTGCTTCTGAAATATCTTCGATCAACCAACGTCTGGTCTCTGCATATTCCACATCCTTGGAAACCTGATCCAGGCTATTGCGTACAGCCGAATCAAACTGTTCCTTACGGGTTTTCATCATTTCCTCTATATAACTTACCTGCAAATACAGCAAGCTAAGGAAGGAAAGCCCCATTACAATACCTAATATCCAAATTGTTGACTTCTTCATAGCAACAAAATTAACACTCCCTAATTAACACTCCTAATGCATTAACTTGATTTAACCGGAACTTCCCGGAAATTAACCGTAAGGAGCTATTTAGGTTGTATTCTGATTACTACAACAATAAAACCCCTCCTTTGGTTTGCAAATTTAATAAAAAATTAAATCTTCTCCTTGTGTTTTTCCATCTTTATTAATCATAGTTAAACAAAAACCGCCCCCTTTTACTTAAAAAAGGCGGCGGTTTTAACGTTTTAGTTGATTCTTTATGCCTAACAGATGATAAATACCGAATATTATAGTGAATATTCAATCAATTATCACCTATCATTTATACTTATTCTTCAGTTTGTTTAGCTTCAAAGTCCTTCATTAACTTATCTTGAACATCCGTCGGAACAAGCTCATAACTAGAGAATTTCATAATGAACGAAGCACGTCCACCCGTGAGAGAGCTAAGCGCCGTAGAATAAGACGACATTTCTTTCAAAGGTACTTTAGCAACCAGTTTCTCAAAACCTTTTTCGCTACTCATACCCATAATCATGGCACGACGTCCCTGAAGATCTCCCATCACATCTCCCATCCTATCAGACGGAACGAACACTTCTACATCATAAATCGGTTCCAGAATTTTCGGACCGGCATTCTTGAAGGCTTCACTAAAGGCATTACGTCCGGCAAGCATAAAGGAGATTTCATTCGAATCTACCGGGTGCATCTTACCATCGTAAACAATAACGCGCACGTCACGAGCATACGAACCCGTCAACGGTCCTTGCTCCATACGAGACATAATACCTTTCATAATAGCAGGCAAGAAGCGGGCATCGATAGAACCACCGACGATACTGTTAACAAACACCAGTTTACCACCCCATTCCAATGGTATCTCTTCCGTGCCTCTCACGGTAATCTTAAATTCCTGTCCATTAAACTTATATGTTTCAGGCACAGGCATACCTTCTTTATAAGGTTCTACGATCAGGTGAACTTCACCAAACTGGCCGGCACCACCGGACTGTTTCTTATGACGATAGTCGGCACGGGCAGCCTTTGTAATCGTTTCACGATATGGAATCTTCGGTTCTTCATATTTTACCTGAAGTTTTTCGTTGTTTTCCAAACGCCATTTCAAGGTACGAAGATGGAATTCTCCCTGACCGTGTACCAAAGTCTGTTTCAGTTCTTTTGATTGCTCGATCACCCAGGTAGGATCTTCTTCGCGCATACGGTTCAGGATACTCATCATCTTTTCCACATCCGCTTCATTCACCGGCTTAATGGCACGGGTATATTTAGAGTTCGGATATTTGATAAAATTGAATTTGTAGTCACAATCCTTACCGTTCAGCGTATTACCGGTTTTCACGTCTTTCAGTTTCACGGCAGCACCGATATCACCGGCCTGCAATTCTTCCACCTTGACACGGTTACCACCAGCTACCACATAGATTTGCGCGATACGTTCCTTCGAACCACGGTCGGCATTCAGCAAATCGTCTCCCTCATGAACTTTGCCGCTCATTACTTTAAAATAGGAAACTTCACCGATATGCGGTTCCACACTTGTCTTGAAGAAATAAAGAGATTCCGGTCCATTGGAGTCCGGAGCCACTTCTTTACCTTCCGTATTCTGTACCTTCGGCATTTCAGATACAAAAGGAACAACGTTACCCAAGAATTCCATCAAACGGCGAACGCCCATATCTTTACCTCCACAGACGCAAAATACAGGGAACATACCTCTGGCGATCAATCCCTTACGGATGCCTTCACGCATTTCGTCTTCTGACAGGGAATCTTGCTCGAAGAATTTCTCCATCAGATTTTCATCATTCTCGGCAGCAGCTTCTACCAATGCTTTGTGCATCTCCATAGCCTTATCCATTTCTTCTGCCGGAATATCTTCGATTGTCGGAGCCCCTCCTTCGGGTTTCCACGAGTATTTCTTCATCAACAATACGTCGATCAGCGCATTAAAGCCCGGACCGGTAGCTATCGGATATTGGATAGGAACAACCTTAGAGCCGTATGCCTCTTTCAGCTGTTCGAGGATATTATCATAATCGCATTTTTCATTATCAAGCTGGTTGACTAGAAAAATAACAGGTTTATTCAGCTTTTCTGTATAACGGAAGTGATTTTGTGTACCGACTTCGACGCCGTATTGGCCATTGAGAAGGATAATTGCTGTGTCGGTCACATTTAGTGCAGTCACTGTGCTGCCTACGAAGTCGTCCGATCCCGGACAGTCAATAATATTAAGTTTTTTGTTATTCCATTCTACATGGAGAACGGTGGAGAAAACGGAGTAACCATACTCTTGTTCAACAGGAAAATAATCGCTAACTGTGTTTTTTGCGGCAACAGATCCGCGACGTTTTATAACACCACTCTCGAAAAGCATCGCTTCCACGAGAGTGGTTTTCCCAGAGCCAGAACTTCCCAACAAGGCAATGTTCTTGATTTCATTAGTCTGATATACTTTCATAATATATAAGATTTTAGTAATTACTCAGTATGTTTCTCACATACCATTAATTTTGTGATGCGCAAATTAGGGATTAATTGGGGGAAAAGCAACACTTATGGCAGTGTTACTAAACAATGTTATGTAACACATCTTTAACACGAACATTTTCGAATCGGGTTAAAAATTATTTTCGCATGGCTATAAACTAATTTCATAGTTGCAACGAGTAATCCGGCACGATGTTATTTTTAGTTGTTTTCCTTTCATACAATAGTTTCCCCGTTGCCTAATCAGTTTTCGTTTGACTTAAGTCAAGCGATAGTTTAACTTAAGTCATTCTATCGTTTGACTTAAGTCAAACGAAAACCCGGCTACAAGTTCGAATCTTATTTATAAAAGAAAAGATCTTAAATTCAGCATTGCAGGAAATTATCTTCTACTAATCGATGGGGAATTATCTATTTAGCGTATTCCTACCCCACTATAAATAATTTCCGTCAACTGCTTTTTTTGATATATCTAATAATAGTCTTACTTTTACACCCACAAACCCAAACAGCATAGCTATGGCAGGTATCTATCTTCATATTCCTTTTTGCAAAACGCGCTGCATCTACTGCGACTTCTACTCAACACTCGCAGCGAACTCAAAACCCGTTATGTACAGGCTCTCTGCCGGGAGTTGACGATGCGTAAAGAATACCTGAAAGGAAAAGATATAGAAACTATTTATTTCGGTGGCGGAACCCCGTCTCAACTGGAAAAAGAGGATTTTGAACAAATATTTGATACCATCCGCGAGCACTACGGATTGAATCATTGTCAGGAAATCACTCTGGAAGCTAATCCGGATGATTTATCGCAGGAATATCTGGAAATGCTTTCCTCACTTCCTTTCAACCGCCTCAGCATGGGAATACAGACTTTTGATGATGCTACGCTCAAACTATTGAGACGCCGCCACAATGCCCGTACAGCCATCGAAGCAATTGACAGATGCCGGAAAGCCGATTTCCAGAACATCAGTATCGACCTAATTTACGGATTGCCCGGAGAAACAAAAGAACGATGGGAAAACGATCTCCGTCAAGCTATCAGTCTGAATGTAGAACATATCTCCGCCTATCACTTGATTTATGAGGAAGATACACCTATATATAATATGTTAAAACAGCACCAGATATCCGAGGTAGACGAAGACTCCAGTTTAGAATTTTTCACATTACTGATAGAGCATTTGCAGAAAGCAGGATTTGAACACTATGAAATTTCCAATTTCTGCCGCCCCGGAAAATATTCCCGCCACAACACTTCCTATTGGAAGGAATATCTTATCTGGGATGCGGACCATCGGCACATTCTTTTGACGGAATGACACGGGAATGGAATGTGTCTTCAATCGACACCTATATAAAAGGTATAGAAGAAGACTGCCGTGCTTTCGAGACAGAGTATTTGGACCCAACCACCCGCTACAACGAATTTATTATCACTACCATACGTACCGTATGGGGAACACCTATAGAGAAACTGAAACAGATGTTCGGCAATGAAATGTGGGAATATTGTCAAAAAATGGCTGCACCTTATCTGAAAAATGGTAAACTGGAGGAATACAACGGAGCTTTGCGCCTGACGCGTGAAGGGATTTTTATTTCCGACAGTATAATGAGTGATTTACTTTGGGTAGACTAACCAAACAAACAAAAAGCCGATGACCGAATCAGAAGTAAGAAAGTTATTGCGGCAAATGAAAGAACTGGATTCGCAAACTGCTTTCCGGGACTTTTACAACATGACTTACGACCGTTTCTTTCGTATTGCCTATTATTATGTGAAACAGGAAGAATGGTCGCAGGAAATCGTTCTCGATGTATTCCTGAAACTATGGAAGCAACGCAGCAATTTGCTTGATGTGAGAAACATTGAAGATTATTGTTTCATTCTCGTCAAAAATGCTTCGCTCAATTATCTGGAAAAAGAATCAAGACATACGCTTATTCATCCCGATTCTCTGCCGGAGCCTCAAGAACAAAGCTATTCACCGGAAGAATCGCTCATCAGTGAAGAACTGTTCGCTCTTTACGTAAAAGCACTCGACCGGCTTCCGGATCGTTGCAGGGAAGTGTTCATCCGCATCCGTGAAGAAAAACAGAGTTACGCACAAGTAGCAGAAGAATTAGGCATCAGCATGAATACAGTGGACGCACAACTTCAGAAAGCAATCACACGTTTAAAAGAGATGATTAGCCGGGCCGAAATAGATTAACATTCTTTTAGACAAAGAGCGTAGGGAGTTTCTGTCCCCCTCCGGTCTTTATCAACAAATAAGTCAATCAATCACTAAAAAAGACAGAAAATGAAAAAGCTAAATGACGCAAACATGGGAATCTTTGTCCTTCTTTCAGTTTGTCTGTGCCTGTTTTCATGCAACAATGACAACGACAACCTACCAAAGGACTATGCAGGATTTGAACATTCGAAGGAAACAGTAGAATGTGAAAGCGACAAACCCGAATGTGAGTTGAAAATTAAAATTGTTGCAACAGAAAAAACAAAAGAAGACCGGACGGTAGTACTTGCCACACCCCCTCCGGTAGTAGGACAAGCAGCAGTGGTACAGCTAACAGAAAAAAAAGTAATCATCAAAGCGGGTAAGAAGTCAGCAACAACTGTCATAAAAATCTATCCTAAACAGATGATATTGAAGAAGCAGAATGTCACTTTATCCTGCACTCCCCAGTGGAAAGAAGGAGGAATCAGCAAACTGACCATTCTGTTGAAACGAAAATAATAGATCAAGAGCAATACAGAAAAAAGATGAAATACACCGATACGGAATTAGAAGAAATACTGAACAAGCTCGTCGCTTCCACACGTTCACCGCGAGGACGGTTTTCAGCAACAACCAGTTACCCGGAACTAGAGAAAAGACTGAAGTCACATACCCGGCGTCTGACACTGATACGTACTTTCTCGGCAGCGGCGGCAGTAACTCTACTTTGCCTATCGGTATGGACAGCCTATTTATATATGCAACCGGTCACGATACAAACGGTTTCCACCTTGGCAGAGACACGCACGGTCTGTCTTCCTGATGGCAGCACCGTCACACTCAACCATTATTCTTCACTTTCTTATCCTGAAAAGTTCAAATCGGACAAGCGGGAAGTGAAACTAAATGGGGAGGCTTATTTTGAAGTAAACAAGAACAAAAAACATCCGTTTATCGTGCAGACTGAAACGATTGACGTTCAGGTGTTGGGAACTCACTTCAACGTAGATGCCTATCAGAACAATCCGGCTGTAAAGACAACGTTATTGACAGGTTCGGTAGCAGTCAGCAATAAAAGCAAGTCAGTTCGTGTGATTTTGAAACCGAATGAGATTGCTATATATAATAAGGTGGAAGAAAAGCTCACCCGCAAGGTTTTAGAAAACGTAGAAGATGAAATTTCCTGGCGGCAGGGAGAGTTTATATTCGACGACCTACCTTTGCAGGAGATTGCCCGCGAACTATCCAATTCATTCGAAGCAACGATTCACATAGCCGACACGGCTTTGCAAAATTACCGGATCACAGCACGCTTCCGCAATGGAGAAGACCTGGCAACTATTTTATCTGTATTACATAATGCCGGTTATTTCGACTACTCACAAAACAAGAAACAGATTATTATCACTGCTAAACCAGACTAAGATGAATATTATATTCCAAGATCGCTTCCCTGTCAGAACCATTGTTCTGATAGGGGTAGCACTCCTTATCACCACACAAATATACGCGCAAAATGCGGACGCCCGACTTTCGCTGACACTACGAAACGCCACATTGAAAGAATTCGTCAAACGGATTGAGAATTCAACCGGATATTCTTTTATCTACAGTGAGGAAATTACCATAAAACATAAAATCAATTTGCAGGTAAAGGATAAGCCTTTGCGTGAGATACTTGACCTTGCGTTCAAAAATGAGCAGATCAGTTATCAGTTCACTGGCCGGCATATCCTTCTGCAAAAGAAAAAAGAATCAAAAACTGTAAGCCGCAAGTTCACTATCAGCGGATATGTCACTGATGGGACGTCTTCCGAGACGTTGATTGGAACCAACATCATTGAGAGTCATCAAAATCAAGGAACAACCACCAATCCTTACGGTTTTTACAGCATCACCCTGCCCGAAGGAGAAACCGAACTGCGTTTCTCCTATCTGGGCTATGCCACAGAAGCGCATCATTTTACGCTCTCACAAGACACATTACTAAATATCCGCATGCAGGGTAACACGCAATTGCAGGAAGTAGTCATCGTTTCCGACAAAACCGAGACAGGAACTATAGCCACCCAGATGGGATCTATCGAGATTCCAATGACGCAAATAAAAAATACTCCGAGCATACTGGGAGAGGCAGATGTAATGAAAGCCATCCAACTGATGCCCGGCGTACAGGCTGGAGTAGATGGATCTGCCGGACTGTATATACGTGGTGGAAGCCCGGATCAAAATCTAATCTTACTTGACGGGATTCCTGTATATAACGTAGACCATATGTTCGGATTCTTTTCGGTTTTTACTCCGGAAGCCGTCAAAAAAGTAACACTATTCAAAGGTTCTTTTCCGGCACGTTTCGGCGGACGGCTTTCTTCTGTCATCGACGTCCGTACCAATGACGGAGATATGCAGAAATACCACGGCACACTTAGTATCGGACTACTAACTAGCAAAATCAACCTGGAGGGTCCGATTGTGAAAGGGAAAACGTCTTTCAATATTTCCGCCAGACGTTCGTATGTCGACCTCATCGCTAAACCATTCATGCCGGATGACGAGGAATACAGTTATTATTTTTATGACATCAATGCCAAAATCAATCATAAGTTCTCCGACCGGAGCCGCGTCTATCTATCTGCCTACAATGGAAAGGATCATTTTGCTGCCAATTATGATGGAAATACAGATTTCAAAGACGGAAGCAAAATGAATTGGGGAAACACGATTCTTTCTGCCAGATGGAACTATGTATTCAACAACCGTTTATTCTGCAATACGACAGTCTCCTACAGCAACTATTTATTCGACATCAACTCATATACCAACAATCAATATTTCGGCAGTAGCGGTACATCATTTACCAACCGGTATTCAGCCGATTACCGTTCGGGAATCAATGATTGGAATTACCAGATCGACTTCGATTATAATCCATCTCCCAAACACCACCTCAAATTTGGAACAGGATATATCTATCATCGTTTCCGCCCGGAAGTTATGACCTCTAAAATCTCCAATAAGACAGGAGATAAAATAGACCTGGACACAACCTACCACAGCATAGCCAACAACCGGATTTACGGACATGAGTTATCCGCTTACCTGGAAGACAACATCAAGATGAATGATCGTCTGCGCCTGAATCTCGGACTGCATTTCTCATTGTTTCATGTGCAAAAACAAAGTTACTTTTCCTTGCAACCACGTGTTTCCGCACGCTATCAATTGGGAAAAGATGTAACCCTGAAAGCATCTTATACCCAAATGAGCCAATATGTACATTTACTATCGTCAATGCCCATTGCCATGCCTACGGATTTATGGGTTCCGGTCACTAAAAAGATCAAGCCAATGCGCTCCCACCAATATTCATTGGGCGGATACTATACGGGAATCAAAGGATGGGAATTCTCGGTAGAAGGGTATTATAAGGATATGTATAATGTGCTGGAATATAAGGAAGGCGTCAGTTTCTTCGGTTCTTCCTCCGGTTGGGAAAACAAAGTGGAAATGGGCAAAGGACGTTCGGCCGGCATTGAGTTTATGGCACAGAAAACCCTTGGAAGAACAACGGGATGGTTGTCCTACACTTTATCCAAAAGTGATCGTCAGTTTGCCAAAGGCGGTATCAACAATGGTGAACGGTTCCCATATAAATATGACCGAAGACACAATATCAACCTGACAATCAACCATAAGTTCAGCGACCGTATCGACATCGGTGCTTCCTGGGTGTTCTATACAGGTGGAACAAGTACAATCCCTGAAGAGAAAACCGCTGTCATCCGTCCTAGTGACGGCACAAACAACGGATTTGGAGGAGGATATGGATATGGAGGTTATTTTGATTCAAACATAACTTCACCCACCATCGGAGAAGCTTCATATGTGGAGCATCGTAATAATTACCGGTTACCAGCCAGTCACCGGTTGAATGTGGGAGTCAATTTCAACAAAAAGACCAAACATGGTATGCGTACTTGGAATATCAGTCTGTATAATGCATATAATGCGATGAATCCTACCTTTGTATATCGCAGCACCAGCAAAAACGATCCCAACAAACCGATTATCAAGAAGTATACTATACTTCCATTAATTCCATCATTCACTTACACTTATAAATTCTAAACCCATTATGAGAACTCGTATATGTTATCCATTTATCCTGTTAATAGCATTGCTGACAACAGTTTCTTGCGAAAACGAACTCCCTTTTAGTGTAAAGGATAATCCCCCCAAACTAGTGATGAACGCACTAATCAACGCAGACAGTCTGACCAACGTTCTCTATCTCAATTTCACGGGAAGAGGATACGCCACTCATGTAGAAAATGCCACGGTGGAAGTACGCGTTAACGGACAGTTATCAGAAAGTTTACGTCCGCTCCCACCCCAAACGGAAGGAGATATGCAATGCCGTTTCCATATTTCCAACAAATTTACTCCCGGAGATGTAGTTCGTATCGACGCCCTCACAGACGACGGACAATATCACGCATGGGCTGAAGTGACCGTACCACAGCGTCCACATGAAATAGCTGATATCGATACGGTCACCATTCCAATGACAAAGTATTATTATACGCAGAATTTTCTCCGATACAAAATCAATATCAAAGATCGATCCAACGAAGATAATTACTACCGGCTTATCATGGATAAGCAAATGACAGTGAAAGACTATAATGAAGAAACAGGAGAATTTGTCAGCCGGACAATACATCGCTATCATTTTATATCCCGCGAGGATATTGTGCTGACAGACGGACAGCCCACCAACAGCGATGACGAAGACAACGGCATGTTCGACACCGTAAAGAATATATATGGTGTATTCGACGACTCACGATTCAAAAATACATCTTACACAATGACGGTTTACAACCAGACAGATATTGACGGATTTCCTGAATACGGCACCAATGTAAAGATGGATATTATTGTACGTCTTTTAAGCATCACGGAAACAGAATACTACTATCTGAAAGCACTTAACCTGGTAGATTCCGACGCTTACGATGAAACAATAAATGAACCAATCAAGTACCCCAGCAATGTACATGGAGGAATTGGGATGATTGGAATCAGTACGGAGACAAGTAAGATCATTCATATAGAAAAACCACAACGATGAAAACAAATCATAAATTATGGATAGCAGACTGCGATAAACCGTAGTTTTGAAGATTCACCGTCTGTCAATGCCGCTTGCGTGGATGATATAGTCGAATGTCTGTCAATAGCCATGAAAGAAATCGTGGAAGAGATTAGCCAAGATTTACATTTAATACTATCTTTGCAGCCAAAAAGCAGGCACTAACTATGTTTATCATTATTGGAATTATGCTGACAGGCATGCTTCTTGGCTACTTGTTACGCAGTAAAAGACTATCATGGATACACAAGATAATCACTCTCCTTATATGGATTCTTCTCTTTCTTCTCGGAATAGATGTAGGGGGTAATGAATCTATCATCAAAGGATTATACACTCTTGGGCTGGAAGCTGTTGTCATCACGGTAGCTGCGGTCATAGGAAGTACTCTATGCGCATGGGGATTGTGGTACCTATTATATAGTAAAGGAAAGGAGACAAAAGCATGAAAGGTAGTTTGATTATTGTCTCTTTTTTCATTATCGGCACTCTTTGTGGAGTTTACCATCTTATCCCATACGACTTCACCGACAGTAAACTTAGTTACTATGCCCTCTGCGGACTCATGTTCTGCGTAGGTATCAGCATCGGTAACGATCCGAACACCCTGAAGAGTTTTCGGTCCCTGAATCCCCGGCTTGTATTCCTTCCTATCATACGATACTCGGCACATTAGCAGCTGCGCCATAGCGGGAGCTTTTATGAGCCAGCGAAGTCCTTTAGACTGTATGGCAGTTGGAGCCGGATTTGGTTATTACTCGCTCTCCAGCATATTTATCACCGAATATAAAGGTCCCGAATTGGGAACTATCGCATTACTTTCCAATATCATGCGTGAAATTATCGCTTTGCTGTGTGCACCCTTATTAGTGAAATATTTTGGAAAGCTAGCTCCTATTTCTGTTGGTGGAGCCACAACGATGGATACCACTCTTCCTATCATTACCCGATATTCGGGAAAGGAATTTGTAATCATTTCCATCTTCCATGGCTTTGTTGTCGATTTCAGCGTTCCGTTCCTAGTCACATTCCTTTGCTCAATATCATTTTAACAGCAATAAATCCTAAAATAGAGAAATACTCTACTATCGTTTTCGCACACGTATTACAAAAATGTTTCATAAAAAGGTATTTTTATATCAAAAAGCAGATCATCTCTTGACTTACATCAAGAAATCAGCCTAAAAAGAATCTTTTCCTTTTCTTTATTTTTATGCTATAAAACATATTCTTATATTTGCATAGGTAAAAAGAAAAAACTAAGCGCTTAGACAGTATTTTCAATAGGTATTAGATTTGTTTTTAGGAATAGTTTTTAGGTATAACAATTAAAAAAGTAGGTATTATGAAACGTTTAGGATTAACATTAGTGGCAGCGCTCTGCCTTGCTGCTTCAACATTTGCAGCCGGAAATCAGCCTACAACTGCAAAATGGGAAGGTAACATCAATGTAAGTAAACTAGGCAAATATTTAAAGTTAAACTCCGATCAGAGTGAAGAAGTAGCCAATATTTGCGATTATTTCTCCACACAGATGTCAAGAGCCACAACAGCGAAGAAAGATAAAGAAGCAAAATTGCGCAACGCTGTTTATGGTAACTTGAAACTGATGAGAAAGACTCTTAGTGCTGAACAGTACGCCAAGTATGCAGCTTTGATGAATATCACTTTACAGAATAAAGGTATTGAACTGAATAAGTAAAATGATTAATATGTAAAAGAGAGAGAGGGTGGAAGCCGGTTGGCTTCCACTTTTTTTATACTATTATTTAATAGTTACCATCGTAGCCCCAAACCCATATTCCTGGAAAGAAGCATCCTGATAACGGCAATTACTATATTTCCGTTTCAATTCATCAATGACAGCCTTTCGAAGTACCCCATCTCCCTTGCCGTGAATAAAGACAATCTTCTGTTCACGCTTATTCTTATAAGTTTCCATCACTTCGCGAAACTTATCCAATTGATAATTCAGTATTTCAGCATTGCCCATCCCTTGAGTATCATCCAGCAAAGAATCAATATGAAGATCTATTTCAATAATTCCGCTCTTTCCGCCATGAGTAGTATGGTTTGGTTTCACAATAGGTTGTGACTTCGGTTTATCTACAGATTTCTTCTGCAGCAGAGCCTCTTGAATCTCCTCCGCCGAAACATATACTTGTTTGGCAGGCATATCATCTTTCACAATGTCATAAATCAAAGCCGGTTCTTCAAAGAAATCAGAATCGCTAAAGGTATGAAGTTTATAGAACTTCACGGTATCGATCCGTATCTCCACACTAACAGCCGGTTTGATAGCCGCAGGCTTACCGTCCTTGAAGGCGATCAACTGAACAGCCACCCGCTCCATATCATTCAGTACATCTTTGGTGAACTCTTCCAACAGCAATTTTGTATTAGGCTCCACCAAACCGTGCGAACGGTTCTTCCATGCTTTTCCTTCTGCACTCAAATAAGTGTAATACAAATAATAATTGCTATCATTTACCAGATAAGTTTCAAAAGGAGTAGTCATCATCGCTTTTGCGTCTTCGGGCACATAAGCCAGAAATACATTCAAAGTATCTCCTCCACGCACCTCCGGCTGACGTTGAATAACAGGCATCTCCGGTTTTACCGGTTTAACAGGTTCTTCCGGTTTCGGCACAGACGAACCGGGTTTACGCCTCATATTATAGTCATCTGTTTCAATCACGACACACTCGCGTATCGGCATCGGAATATCAAACCCATCTGCATCTTCTACCAACACAAAATCCTTTCCCTGGAATCCAGTTACGATTCCACCGCCTACCTCACTAAGAAAGCGTACTTTATCTCCTATTTTCATTATTGTATATCCAATTAAAATTCAAACTCAAAAAAACGAGTAACAAAGATAGAGATTTCTATGAAATTAAATGGAGATTCGGTTCTAAAAACAAACCGTCTGCCTTTATTCCTCTTTTTATTGTAACTTTGCATAGATGAAGTTACGAAAAGAGTGTAATTTATTGGAAATGAGCGTAGGTTAATTGCTCTTGATAGTAATAGGTTACGATTTAGTTAGTTATCTACTGCATTATCCTTCTGCGCGTTGCGTAACCTTCAAAGAACTCTTCGTATGCAAAAGTAGCTATTTAATTCGAGATTTTGATATAAAC
>ENA-OQJX01000041-OQJX01000041.1-human-gut-metagenome-genome-assembly--contig:-NODE-41-length-80899-cov-2.557545_pt1 | contig 80899 bp, 71 predicted proteins | sample MGYA00242615_ERZ504782 | MGnify/ENA primary metagenome ERZ504782 (study PRJEB26092, sample SAMD00036354) | human gut metagenome | host: Homo sapiens | study: EMG produced TPA metagenomics assembly of... | reverse complement strand
CTTTGACCATTGATTAGATGTGTTTATCACGAGAGAATTATGCAATGAGCAATTCTTATCATTCCATTTATTGGAATATGCCCTGGGAATTGAATTTCACGAATGATTGGGGGCACAATCCATTCTTGGTGCGGCAGATGAGCTGGATTATCCTTATACAAATTGTTTTGCCTACTTCATGAATAATGGGTCCTGGACACTGATAATGTTTTAAAAGATATTTCCAATATGGCATACCAGGGTATTAGAAAAACGAATATCTTTCTTGAAAATGTAGCTAAGGTTCCTATGGATGAGTCAAAGCGTGCCGGTTGGATTGGAGAGGCTACTTTCTTACGTGCATTTTTTCATTTCCAATTATTGCGTATTTATGGGCCGATACACATTACAGAGAAAGTATTTGATCCCAATGAAGATTTTTCAGAATTGTGTAAACGAATGCCGTTAGATCAGTGTGTAGATTTTATTACTAACGAGTGTGATAAGGCTGGAGGTATGCTGAAAATGAAAGAAGGAGCAGACAGATATGGTCGTGTGACAAAAGCTGCTGCTATGGCATTAAAGGCGAGGGTTTTACTTTATAGGGCTAGCCCCTTGTGGAATGGTAATCCTGATTATGCAAACTTTACAGATAAAGAAGGAAATCACTTGTTCCCCCTCTCTTATGAAGCGGAACGTTGGAAGATTGCTGCCGAATATACCAAAACATGTATAGATGAAATGGAAAAGGCGGGTTATGGGTTGTATTATGCACCGTCAGGTGACCCAATGGAGAATTACCGTTACTTGTTTGTAGAGAACTGGAATAAGGAGATTATTTTTGCAAAGAATGTGGCGATTTATGACCAGATGGAACGTGCTGCCGCTCCGCTCAGTTTAGGCGGTTGGTCAGGCTTATGTCCTACTCAGGAGCTTGTTGATGCATATGAAATGGCAGATGGTACAACTCCTATTTTAGGATATAATGCTGATGGTAGTCCAATAATTAATTCTGAATCAGGATATTCTGAAGAAGGGTTTACGGAAGAGGCAGATGCAGAGGGGTATTATCCGGAAAATACTTTTAATATGTTTGTAGACAGAGAACCGAGATTCTATGCAACAGTTACTTATAGCGGTGCTTACTGGAGAGGACGTCAGATTGATTTCCGTATGGGAGCTCCTGATGGACGTACTGGTGGACCTGACTATACAACTACTGGTTATCTGATGCGTAAGTTTTTGGATGAGGATGGTGTAGATATTTTAAGAGGAGTTTTTGTAAATAAGACATGGAATTATTTCCGTTTGGGGGAACTTTACCTCAATTATGCAGAAGCATTGAATGAGGCTTCTGGTCCGGTGGATGATGTCTATAAATATGTAAATTTGATTCGTAAACGTTCGGGATTGCCAGGGTTGAAGGCAGGTTTGTCTCAAGATGAAATGAGACAAAAAATTAGACGCGAACGTCAAGTGGAATTAGCTTTGGAGACTCATCGGTATTTCGATTGTAATCGTTGGAAGATAAGCGATCAGGTAAAAGCGGTCCATGGTATGGATATTGGTGCCCGTGATAATAGTTTCTTTAAACGTACCTTGGTTGAGGAAAGAGTATTTGAGGCACCTAAGCACTATTTGTGGCCGTTCCATCAAGATGAAGTTAATAAGAATCCTGATATTTTTGTACAGAATCCGGGATGGGGTGGAATTAATTGATAGCTGAATTTGAACTTAATCAAAGAGGTTCGGTAGGCATGTAAAGTATTTATATGAAATTCATATACTTATAAGTATGAAAAAGGTGATATTATTGTTCTTGTTATACTTTAGCTCTTCTCTTTGGGGACAGTCAAGGGATGTCACAGAGTACGTTGATCCTATGATTGGAAATTCTGATTCGAGATGGATGCAATTTCCCGGACCAGCTATGCCATTCGGAATGGTAAAGCTTAGTCCGGACAATCAGGGGAATGTATGGAGAGGTGGTTATGAGTATAAAATTAATCAGATCATAGGTTTTAGTCATATACATAGTTGGACGATGGGGGCTTACTGACCATGCCTGTTACCGGACCTCTGAAAATTAAGCCGGGAGAAGAAAACGAACCTGATAGCGGCTATCGCTCCCGTATTAATCATAAAAATGAGAAAGCTTCTTTATCATATTATTCAGTCCTTTTGGATGATTATAATATAAAAGCGGAACTAACTTCTACAACACGTACGGGGTTTCAAAGGTATACATTTCCAAAATCGGATAGTTCCCGTATTTTATTTGATTTGGAGAATGGTTCGGAATATCCATATGAAGTTAGATGGGCTTCTATATCCAAAGTCAGTGATTATGAAATAGAAGGTTTCTCTACCCAATCGTCGTATGATGAGCCAACCAATCTGCTGAATGATTATACAGTATATTTTGTTGCTCGTGTCGATAAACCGATGAAATCTTTTGGAACATGGGTCAATGGGTATGTGGATACTACTTCAAGCATTTGTTGGGGAAGACATGATATCGGTGCTTTTATGAATTTTGATACGGAGGAGGGTGAGATTATCCAGCTTAAGACTGCTATATCGTATGTGAGTATTGAACAAGCACGAAAGAATTTGGAAGTGGAGTCTGGAGGCTTTGGCTGGAACTTTGATGCAGTCCGTAAATATGCCGTTAATGAATGGAGAAAAATCTTAAGCACCATTGAAATTGAAGGAGGAACTGAGGAAGATAAACGAAAGTTCTATACGAATTTATATCGTTCTTATTGTTCAAGGACTATTTTCAGTGATGTGGACGGTCAATATGTTGATATGTATGAGCGAACACAACAATTGAAAGATCCTGCTTCGCCTATTTATGGCTGTGATGCTTTTTGGAATACTTTTTGGAATCTCAATCAATTGTGGGCACTTGCTACTCCAGACATTATGAATAAGTGGGTAGAGTCATTATTGGAGTATTACAGAGTGGGTGGATGGTTACCCAATGGACCTCCGGGAGTGGAGTATTGTGATATTATGGGAGCTCAGCATGAGATACCTCTTATGGTGAGTGCATATCAGAAAGGTATTCGTAATTATGATGTAGATAAAGCGTATGAAGCTGTTAAAAAGACCTTGACAACACAGGGAACAGCACTTTCTTCTGGTGGTATTGTAGGCAATAGGCATTTGGATGTTTACTTGAAGTATGGATTTGTGCCTTATGGTGAGAAATCTCATCATAATGTCTTTGGAACTACCTATGAGGGGCCAACTTCTAATACATTGGAGTACGCTTTTGATGATTGGAATGCGGCACAATTTGCCAAGGCTCTTGGCTATGAAGAGGATTATGATTATTTTACAAGACGTGCTTATAATTATAAAAATGTTTTCGATTCGGAAACGAAATATGTCCGGCCGAAATATAGTGATGGAACGTGGATGCCGGATTTTGAACCTATTAATAAAGATGAGCATTCTACCAGTTGGTCGTGGCTGGGCTCTGGATTTGTAGAAGGTAACTCGTGGCAATATACGTGGATGGTACCTCATGATATGAATGAGTTGGTTAAGATGATTGGTAGGGAAGAATTTAACCGTCGGTTAAATGAAGGATTTGAAATTTCTTCTGAATACAGTTTCTCTCCTCCGGGTGATAGGTTCAGTGCGGCTTATGTGAATCACGGTAATCAACCGTGTATGCAGGCGTCTTTTCTGTTTAATTATTCTGGAAAGCCTTGGTTAACGCAGTACTGGGCACGAGAAATGATGAATAAATATTATGGCTCGACCCCTATTCATGGTTGGCCGGGTGATGAAGACCAGGGACAAGGTGGAGCTTGGTTTGTAATGGCTGCAATGGGGCTGTTTGAAGTGAATGGAGGAGGCTGTGTGGAGCCTTTTTATGAGATTAGTTCGCCATTATTTGAGAAGGTAACCATTCATTTGGATGAAAAATACTATAAAGGTGGTAAGTTTGTAATTGAAGCAAAAAATGTGTCCAATGAGAATCGGTATATACAATCTGCCAAATTGAACGGGAAGAAACTTTCTAAACCTTGGTTCTATCACTCTGAACTGGTAAATGGGGGGAAACTGGAGTTGATAATGGGGAAAAAGCCTAATTATAAATGGGGAAGTAGGCCGCAAGATGCTCCACCTTCCATGTCTTCCAATACCCAGTAAAAAATCAATATGTGTATTGTTTAATTGATTAATACATTAAGAATGAAAAAAATAAATTTGATTATGTTGTTCTTTTTGAGTATGTTCGCAACTTTAGATGGTCATACTCAAGTGAGGGGTGGAGAACTAGGAGGGTTGACTACTATTCAAGAAGGTGTCCGTAACCGTAGAATAAGTAGTGCCGATAAAACGGGGAATAATAATGATAATGTAGGTCCTATAAAACCAGGAGAGAAATGGAGTGTTGATATTCCGGGTACTGGTATTATTAACCATATTTGGTTTACTATTGCCCCGATGCATATTATGAGAAATGATCTCATATTCAGGATATATTGGGATGGACGGTCTACTCCTTCAGTAGAGTCTCCGATTGCTGCTTTTTTGGAAATGGATGGGACGAGCATTATGAATATGCTACACTCCCATTGGCAGTTGGTCCTACAAATGGGACTGGTTTGGTTTCTTATTTCCAGATGCCTTTTGCCAATGGTGCCCGTTTAGAGATAGAGAATCAAAGCGATATAAATATTGATTGCATCTATTTTTATGTAGATTATGTAGAAATGAGAAAATTGCCGGTGGGCTCAGGACGTTTCCATGCATGGTATAATCATGAATTGACGGAAGCTTTACCAGAAGGTGAAACCGAATGGGGATTGGTAGGACCAATGGGTAATAATGTGGACGGTGCTAATAACTATCTGTTTGCTGATATAAAGGGTAAAGGACATTTTGTAGGGATAAATTATTATGTCCATTCTCCTTCAACAATGTGGTATGGAGAAGGAGATGATATGATATTCATTGATGGTGAAGAAAAGGCATCTTTGTTAGGTACGGGCACTGAAGACTTTTTTAATACTTCGTGGTGTCCGAAGACCTTGTTCAATCATCCTTATTATGGTTATGCAAGGGTTAATAATGACAATGGTTGGTTGGGAAGAACGCATGTGTATCGTTTCTTTGTGGCAGATCCGATTTATTTTGAGAAATCGTTAAGAGGGACAATAGAACATGGGCATAATAATAATTTGACACTGGATATTAGTAGTGTGGTATACTGGTATCAATCAGAAGCTGGAGTTCTACCTCCTGCTCCGACCAAAGAAGATAGAAGGCCTAAAGCTTTTATTCGTGATCAGGATATACATAGATGGAGGCATGAGTGGCGAAAGAATTTGGGTAATGGTGCCAAACTGTGGGGAAATGAAACTCAAGTTGGGGGATAATTCGATAACGTTCTATCTATGAGATTCAAATAAACATGATAAACAAATTTAAAGATGATTATGAAATTTAGATTGTAATGGGTATTGGTGATGATGCTATCTCTTCATGGCTATTCTCGGGAAAAGTATGGTGATAGTTTCTCTTTTGCAAGGTCTGGAACGGATATTCTTGAAGTAAGGAAAGGAAATTTATCGGTAGGAGCGTCCACTGTGGCATCTTCTTCCAAAGGGAAGCATTCTTCAGCCAAAGCTGTAGACGGTAGTTTGACTTCTTTCTGGCAATCTAGCCAGTCTGCCGGATGGATTGTAGTAGATTTGAAAACCTCTTATTCATTGACTAGCATTTGTCAGGTATTTCATGAATCGTCTGTTTGGAAATTCAAGGTAGAAGGCTCTGTTGATAAAGAGAATTGGTTGCTGTTGGTAGATAAGACGAAAGGAGCTTCCGGTGATGTTTTTGCAGAAAGTGTGAGTGGCGTGTACCGTTATGTAAAATTAACTGTCCTTGAGTCTAAAGATGGTTTTCTGCCTTCTTCGAAAGAATTTGTTATAAATGGAACAAATGCGGATAAGAATATTGCTTTAGGTAAGCAATGCACTAATGTGGTGCTGCAAAAGGATCATAATCCGAATGATGCTTTGGATGGAAATATGTCAACCTATTGGATTGCTGATAATGAGCAGTTTCCCCAATCTTTGACTGTTGATCTGGAAGAGGTTTGTACGTTATCCGGAATTCAGCAAATCTTTAAAGACCATGATAGCTGGAAGTTTAAGATTGAAGGTTCCAATGATGAATTGCACTGGGCTGTTTTGGTTGATAATACAGATGGTATTAGTGGATTTGATTTCAAAACTCCGGTTTCAGGAGAATTCCGTTATATTAGACTGACTATTTTGGGCTCAGCGAAGGGATATTGGGCACACAGTTGTGAATTTCGAGTTTTTGGAACAGAAAAAGATGTGGTTTCTTTAGGCGGTCGGGAACTTGAGGATTTGGCCTTTAATGCTTTAGCTGCCACTTCTTCGTTTTGCGACAATAATCATACTCAGAAGAAGGCCTTTGATGGTGACAATACTACTTTTTGGTATGCGGACAATAATGCTTATCCGCAATGGTTATGTGCGGATTTAGGTTTGCCATGTGATGTTCGGAATATAAAACAGACTTTTGTGGAAAAAGATGTTTGGTCCTTTATTATTGAAGGGTCAAATGATAATAAAAAATGGGACTTATTGGCAGACTGTCGTTCGGGTATTGCCGGTACTGAGTACATAAAAGAATTGAATGGTGTATATCGGTATATCAAATTAACTATATTGGATGCCAAAAGTAAAAGTAGAGCAGGTAGCCGTTCGTTGGTCATTAAGGGGTTTGGTTCACCACGTAATGCAACGTGGTGGGAAGAGACTTCTGGTATGACAAGGTATTACCCCAAATACTATCGCCAAACGCTTAACTCTATAAAAGACAGTTTGGATATATTGCAGGCACAAGGTTATCGTAATATTGAACTTTCGGCTATATATGAAGGTGATCCTAGTGTGTGGGGAGGGCTTGGAGCTACAAATAACTATGCCATAGACCCGTCTATTGGAACATTGGAAGATTTTGAGGACCTTCTCCGTGAAGTACATGCACGGGATATGAGGCTGACTTTCTTTGGAAATGTTGGTTATTGTTGGTATAAAGCTCCTTTCTTTGAAAAAGCATGTGATGATCAGCGTAATGGTGTATATAGTAAGGAGAGGAACTGGTTTCATTTCAGTGATAAGAAGTTGAATGACAATTGGTTTTGGAGTGACAGAGCCCAGGCTTATTACTATTCGTGTTGGGGAAACTCGGATGGGGCTGAAGGACGCATTCCAAGCTACAACTTTAACAATTGGGAGTGGCAGGAAGAGTGTCGGAATTATCTGGACTTTTGGGCAGATAAGGGGGTGGATGGAATACTTCTGGATGCTCCTGAGGTCTATGATGGTATTACTGACGATATTATCAATGAGTCTATTATAAAAGTTTTAAATCGTAGAGGCATTCTAACTAATGCGGAGGGAGCTTCAAATATTGAAAAATGGATTAGCAGGTTTGATTTTAAACTATTCAAGGTTTTGATATGTATGGTTGGGGCGGTGGAAAAAGAAGTGAGTCTTAAATGCCAGAAGAAATCAGAACCCATGTGAATTGAATGGAAAGTTGAAGAGTTATAGAGACCGTATTGTGGCATTGGGAGCAACAACTATTACTCCACCAATGTGGGAGATTCCAGCTACTAATGAGGAGCGCCTTTTTGAATTGGCTTATTTAATTTCCATGGGGACAGTAGTAATAAACCATTATGGTGATCATCATTCGGATTATATAGCCCAATTAATTCTTGATAAGTGGCCTCAAAAGGACCAGAAGAAGTTTTATGATTTAATCAGGTTGCAGAATGGCTATAACGGGTTGGCTCCCATGGGACAGCGCACTTGTATTCCTTCAAATAATGATAGTAAGTATACTGTCTTTAAACGAAGCAATAAAGATGGGAAAGTTTCGGCCCTAGTCATTATGAATTTCCAGAATAGTACGGAAACCATTTCTGTGAATTTGAAGAATACGGGTATCTTGCTGGGACAAACTCCTCTAAATCTATTGGATGGAGACAATATACCACCTGTATTGTCTGAGGACTATCATATTACATTGCCTCCTTATGGGTATATGATACTCGGTATTCAAAATGAAGAATAAGATGTGAGAATTTCTTCTGTATAATATGTGGAGAACTACTATTATAAAAAGATAATAGATTTCTTGATCATGATTCCGTGGGGCTGGGAAGTTCCACGGAATTTTATATTTTTATTTCGCGACGATTTATCCTGCCCAGTTCTCCCTATCCAGATTTCTATATCCGATAGCTTCCGCCAAGTGTGCCGGCTGTATCAATTCGCAGCCTTCCAGGTCGGCATGGTGCGTGATACTTTCAATATACGGTCGTAGGCGCGGGCCGAAAGGTTCAGTCGGTTCATGGCAGTTTTGAGCATGGCAAGTCCTTTGTCATCCGGACGGGCGTGGCGAGCAAGCAGTTTACTGTTCATCTGGCATTACAATATATGCCGGGAATGTCTGCATACCTTGCTTCTTGAATTTGTCGGGCACGTATCACACGCTCGCGTATGGTGGCGCTCGATTCGCCGGGGCGGGAATCTGCCATCTCTTCAAAGGGGAGTGGGGTGACTTCAATTTGCAGGTCGATACGGTCGAGCAAAGGTCCGGATATGCGGTTCAGGTACTTTTGTACTTGTCCGGGACTGCACACACAAGCCTTGGTGGGATGCGTGTAATACCCGCATGGGCACGGATTCATAGAGGCTACCAGCATAAAACTTGCCGGATACTCTACATTGCATCGGATGCGTGACACGGTAATCTTCCTATCTTCCAGCGGTTGGCGAAGAACCTCCAATACGTTGCGGCTGTACTCTGGCAGTTCATCAAGATATAAAATTCCGTTATGTGCCAGACTGATTTCACCGGCTGGGGGAAACTTCCTCCACCGGTCATCGCTACCGTAGAATGGTGTGGTGAGGGGCGCGGAACGGGCGTTTCGAGATGAGTCCACCGTCTTTGCCCAACTTTCCGGCAACAGAATGAATCTTGGTCGTTTCCAGACTCTCTCCCAAAGAGAGGGGAGGAAGTATAGATGCAGACGCTTGGCAAGCATGGACTTACCGCTGCCCGGCGAACCGATGAGAAGTATATTGTGGCTGCCCGAAGCAGCTACCTCCAAGGCTCGTTTCACATTTTCCTGTCCTTTTACTTCTGCAAAGTCGAAATCGAAGTTGCTCTGCTGGGAATAGAATTCCTCGCGGGTGTTGACTAACGTAGGGGTTAATTCCTGCGTGCCATTAAAGAATTCTATAACTTCCTTGATGTTTCCCGCTCCGTACACTTTCAGATTGTTTACTACTGCCGCTTCGTGGGCATTCTGTTGCGGTACAATCATACCCTCAAACCCCAGTTCTCTGGCCTTGATGGCAATGGGGAGTGCTCCTTTGATAGGTTGCAGGCTGCCGTCAAGGCTTAGTTCACCCATCAGCAGATAGCGTTCCAGCTTATCGGACTGGATAACTTCGCTGGCGGCAAGTATGCCGATGGCTAAAGGTAAATCGTAAGCTGCACCTTCCTTGCGGATGTCAGCCGGAGCCATGTTGATGACAATATTGCTGGTCGGCATCCGGTAGCCGTTGACCTGCAAAGCAGATATGATACGTTGATGGCTTTCTTGACCGCAGAGTCCGGCAAACCGACTAAATAGAACATACAGCCTCTGGAACTGTTGACTTCAATGGTGATGAGGGTTGCGTCAATACCTTGAACAGCCGCTCCAAAAACTTTTATGAGCACGTTTTTAGTGATTAGGGGTTAGTGATGGCAGGATAGGCTACCGTCGGTTTTGTTTTTTGAGTTTCTTTTCACTCTCTTTCTTCTCTTTTTCCTTTTGCTCTATCTCCTCCAGTTTCTTTTTGATGTCTTCCTCACTCATATTCTTCCCTTCAATTTTTCCGGAAGGGCTAAGGAACAGATTGGCAGGCAATGCTTGTATGGCGAGCTGTTTGATGGGCGCTGTGTTCCATCCGGAGAAATCACAACTCTGTTCCCACTTCAGGGTATCTCTTTTGATTGCTTCTTCCCATTCCTTTCTGTCGATATCCAAGGAAATGCCCCAGAGTGCGAATAGCTTGTTCTTTTCTTCTTTCTTGTAAATCCGGCGCAGGGCAGCGTTGGCTTCCATGCTTTGCGGGTCCCAAGATGCCCAAAAATGTATCAACAGATATTTGTCCTTAAAGCTAGTACGGCTGATTTGTGTGCCTTTGGCATTGGGCAGGTTGACGTAAGGGATGGTTTTCCCGACGGATACCTTCTCTTCTTCTTGGATAAGGTCAAGCAGTTCGTCCACATATGGGCGGTCTTTCAGGCCTCCGGTCATGTGTTCTGTCATTTCTTTGATTAAGGAGAAGTCCGGTTGCGGTTTTTGCACGAAATATTTCTCCAGCAGATAGATACTTACCAGTGAAGAAGGATGGCTGTTGATGAAGGCTTCTGCTTTTTCTTCCAATGCTTTCTCCGAGGGAGTACTCAAACCTTTCAACTCTTTCTGAAAGGCGGTCAGTTCTTCATTGGGAACATTCCCCGTGATTTCCAGTGAAGTAAGTTCGGCAGCAGAACCTTTTATCTTTATGTTGTCTCCTTTGTCCAGGTAAAGCGGATATTCCGTACCGTCACTGAATTGCAACCATGTAGAGGCAAGTGTGTCGGTGGTGAGGGTTGCAGAGAACTTGTCATCCTTGACAAGCAGAGTGTCCATACGGTTATAGAACTTGTCCGTACCATATATATAAAGGGTATCATTCCCCAGCCCTTTGATTTCACCATTTAGGTAGACTGAATTTGTATTTTTGCTGCCGCAGGCAGACAATATAATAAGCAGAAGGTATGCAAGATAGATTTTCTTCATTCCGGTTCTTTTTCTGATACTTCGTCGCGAAAATACTTCTTTTTGGTGTGAATAAAAAGAAATGCCCGACATATTTCTATGCCGGGCACGTTCTTTTCAATCTAACCTTTATTATTTGATGATATTCATAAAGTCAGTGTTAGTGAAGTATTTGGCGAATTCCAGGTCAGAAGCAGCCTTCTTTGCCAAAGCCGGTTCTTTTGCAATGGCATTCTTCAGACTGCTGGTTACCATAGATGTATTGTTGGTTCTTGCGCCAAGTACAGCCATCAGGTAGTCAGTATAAGCGTCTGGTCTTTCGATAGCAGCCAGTGTGTTCTTAGCCTTGTTGTAGTCCTTAGCCAGGATTTGTGCCAAAGCAGCGCTGTTAGTCTTAGTGTCGCCAAATGAGCTGACAGCCTTGTCGTACTGTCCTTGAGCAACATACAGATTACCCAATGCCTCGTTCAGTTCCTTAGAACCGGAAGCCTTGCTCAGATAGCTTTCTGCTGCTGTTCTGTCGCCCTTGGTCAAGGCAATCAGACCGAGATTCATGTTTGCTTCAGGAGCATCCTTGATGGAGAGAGCTTTCTTGAAGTAGCTTTCAGCCTTGTCAAGATCACCAGCCTGATAAGCCAGTTTACCTAAGTTGTTGTAAGCACGGAAATCGTTCGGGTAGATTTGAGTAGCTTTTGTGAAGATGGCTTCTTGCTTGGCAGCATCTTTAGTCAAGGTGGTGGCATACAGTAATTCTTCGATGTTCAGCTGCTTGGCATCGCTGTCGGCGAGGTTTGCGATTTCTTCGTCAGACTTACCGATGATTTCGTAGTTCAAAGTCAGGCGTGAACGACGCAGTTGCGGCAGGATTTCGTCAGCCAAAGTTTTATAAACAGAAGAGATGTTCTTGATTTCTTGTTCTCTTTGTTCAGGATCCTGATACATGGAAAGAACGCGAAGAATCAATTCTTTATCTTGGATGTTTGATTTGGATACCAGTTCCTGGAAGCCTTCCCAGTCCTGAGCTGTATACTTGGTGTCTACTGCTGCATCGATTTTTGCTTTCTTCAAATCTCTGTTGATGATTTTAGCCGTGTTGTCCTGGCGGTTCTCAGCCAGTGTAGTATTCAAGCCTACACCACCATCGGGAGAAGCGTATGCGGAGATTTCGATGTTGCTGATTTTCTTGTTTTCAGCTTCGTCTATGTTTTTCACTTCTTTGCCGAATTCTTTGGCAGTCTTCAATTCGCTGGCGCGTACGTTGGCTTGTTGAATCAAGAACATGATGTTGGCGTCATGCTTTTCTTTGATGATACGTTGGAAAGCGTCGTCACCATTGGCGGGGTTAGCGCTGCCCAATGTTTGTTCCAGCATCTCAGAAGTGGAGATTACACCATCAGCTACTTTTACAGCAGGGATAGTGACAGTCTTTTTGCCTACTGTAGCCTTGAATTCCAGATACAGTTCGGATTTGGCCATTTCCGGTACATAGTCGAAAGATGTCTTCATAGTGTAGCTGCCGCCCATCTTGTAAGAGATAGTCTGGTCGTTACCTTCTACTTTTTCGCCCTGGAACACAGCCGACTGGCCTTTAGCTTCGCCGCCATTCCATTTCAGCACAGGGGTCACTTCTACCACAGCCTTCTTGTTGAAGTACTTTTCGGGGAATTTTCCGTTGATTGTAGCGGGAACTTTACCACCCACAGCTTCCAGAACTTGAGGAGTTACGGTGAAATAATCTGATGACAATTCACCCATCTTTTTGCTGCACGATGTCATTAATGCAACAACCATTGCCATTAAAAACGGCAGATACAATTTCTTAGTCATTTTAGGTATAAATTAATTGTTTGTAATTGAAATTTGTCTATTCCATTTTAGTGTGCTGTTTGGGCATGGACACAACAACGCAAAGATATTAAATCCTATTACAGTTTGTTAACTCGCGCAGCAATTTTATCATAATTTAATGAATTTCCCGCTCTTTGCGGTACTTTATATTGCGGGGATGATGTTCTATGATTTCACTGCGCAATCTGTGCCGGTCAATATGTGTGTAAATTTCTGTTGTAGCGATAGATTCGTGACCCAGCATACTTTGTATGGCGCGCAGGTTGGCGCCTCCTTCAAGCAGGTGGGTGGCAAAGGAATGGCGGAAGGTGTGCGGACTGATGTTTTTGGTGATGCCGGCCTTCTTCGCCAGTTCTTGATGAGATGGAATACCATGATGCGCGAGATATTTTTGCCCCAGCGTGCCAGGAATACATAGTCCTCGAAGTCCTTCTTGATTTTCCAGCCTCCATTGCGGTCCACGAACCAGTTCCTTATCTCCTTGATGGCACGGGACGATATGGGTACAAGGCGCTGTTTGCTGCCCTTACCTTCTACCTTGATGAAGCCTTCGTCGAAATACAAGTCGGAGATTTTCAGGTTGCACAGTTCCGATACCCGTAGGCCGCAACTGTATAGAGTCTCGAGGATGGCCCGATTGCGTTGCCCCTCGTTTGTGCTCAGGTCAATGGCGGAGATGATGCGGTCTATCTCTTCCACCGTCAATACTTCTGGAAGCTTGAATCCGATTTTGGGACCCTCCAACAGTTCGCTGGGGTCTCCCTCCAGGTAGTCGGCTATGACGAGGAAATGGAAAAATGACTTGATGCCTGACAAGATGCGTGCCTGCGAGCGGGGATGGATGCCGATGTCGTGCAGTCCGGAGGCAAAATGCTGCAAGTCATCCAGGGTAGTGTCAAGGATAGCGATACCCTCTCCTTCCAGAAAGTGCAGCAGCTTCTGTAAGTCTGTTTGGTAAGCATCCACTGTATTGGGTGAGAGTGCTTTTTCCAGTTTCAGATACTGGTGGTACTTTCTGATTATCAGCGTTTGTTTCTCCTTATTCGTGGATTTTTCTTCTGATTTCATTTCTTTTTTCTACCTTTGCTTCGCGAAAATAGGCTGCATTTCAGCAAATTGCAAATAAATTTGCATCTGCTTTCGGTTTGCACTATCTTTGCACCGCAAAGGTATAAAAAATTGTGTTATGAGGATACAGATTATTAACGGCCCCAATATAAATCTCTTGGGCAAACGTGAACCTTCCATTTACGGTAGCGTTACTTTTGAAGACTACCTTGCCGAACTCCGTAAGAAATATGCGGATGTACAGATTGACTATTTCCAGTCCAACATTGAGGGAGAGCTGATAGACAAGATTCAGCAGGTAGGTTTTGATGTGGACGGCATCATTTTGAATGCGGGTGCTTACACCCACACGTCCATCGCTCTGCAGGATGCTATCCGTTCGGTCACTTCTCCGGTGGTTGAGGTGCATATCTCTAATGTACATGCCCGCGAGGCTTTTCGTCATGTGTCCATGATTTCCTGCGCTTGTAAAGGTGTCATTCTCGGTTTCGGGCTGAACTCCTACCGTCTGCCATGGAGGCATTAAAAGATTATTAAATAAAATAGGTATATAGATTATGTTATTGAAGCAAACGAAGATTGTCGCAACGATTTCTGACCAGCGCTGTGATGTTGATTTTATAAAGCAGTTGTTCGATGCAGGTATGAATGTTGTACGTATGAATACTGCACATCTTGGCCGTGAAGGTGCCGAGAAGTTGATAAACAATGTGCGTACGGTTTCCAACCGTATTGCCATCCTGATGGATACGAAAGGACCGGAAGTCCGTACTACTGTCCTTGCCGAGCCCATTCCTTTCAAGGTAGGCGACCGTGTGAAGGTGGTAGGCAATCCGGAACAGGAAACTACCCGTGAATGTATTTCTGTTTCGTACTCCCACTTTGTTAAAGACTTGGATGTGGACGGCCATATCCTAATTGACGACGGTGATTTGGAGTTGATTGTTGTGGAGAAGACTCCCGACTATCTGCTCTGCGAAGTACAGAATGAAGCTACCCTGGGCAGCCGCAAGAGCGTCAACGTTCCGGGTGTCCGCATCAATCTGCCCTCTTTGACGGAGAAGGACCGCACCAATATCCTTTATGCCATTGAGAAGAATATAGATTTCATTGCCCACTCTTTTGTGCGCAACAAGCAGGATATACTCGACATCAAGTCAATCCTCGACGCCCACAATAGCGACATCCGTATTGTTGCCAAGATTGAGAATCAGGAAGGTGTCGACAATATCGATGAAATTCTGGAAGTGGCGGATGGTGTGATGGTGGCTCGTGGCGACCTCGGTATCGAAGTCCTCAGGAACGCATTCCCGGCATCCAACGTGTACTTATCCGCAAGTGTATTCTTGCCAAGAAGCCGGTGATTGTTGCCACGCAGATGCTCCATACCATGATTTCCAACCCACGCCCCACCCGTGCGGAAGTGACGGACATTGCCAATGCCATCTATTATCGTACGGATGCCTTGATGCTGAGCGGTGAAACTGCTTATGGAAAATATCCGGTGGAAGCCGTGAAGACCATGACCAAAGTTGCCGCGCAAGCGGAAAAAGACAAGTTGCCCGACAATGATATTCGTATTCCATTGGATGAGAACAGCAACGATGTAACGGCTTTCCTTGCCAAACAAGCAGTAAAAGCCACTACCAAACTGAAGATCCGTGCAATCATCACCGACAGTTACAGCGGCCGTACAGCCCGTAATCTTGCCGCTTTCCGTGGTAAATATCCGGTGCTGGCCATCTGCTACAAAGAAAAGACCATGCGTCACCTGGCACTTTCATACGGTGTAGAGGCTATCTATATGCCGAACTTGCCAACGGACAGGAGTATTACTTCGCCGCCTTGCGCCGTCTGTTGAAGGAAGGCCGCTTGTGCCTACGGACATGGTGGGTTATTTGAGTAGTGGTAAGGCAGGTACAAAGACTTCCTTCCTCGAAATCAATGTAGTGGAAGATGCCTTGAAGCATGCAGAAGACAGTGTGCTACCCAATAGTAACAGATACTTGTAATAATTAATAATGAACGAATGAAGGAATGAAAGGTTGCCGCAACTTTGTTGCACTTTTCATTCTTTCATTTTTCCACTCTTTCATTTGCCATGTCAATTGACGAATACATTTTGCAGCACATTGATGATGAGGGCGATTATCTGAAAGCGCTCTATCGCGACACGCATGTCAAGTTGCTATATCCCCGCATGGCTTCCGGACATTTGCAGGGGCGTATGCTCAAGATGTTTGTCCGGATGATTCGTCCCCGGCAGGTGCTGGAGATAGGGACTTATAGCGGATATTCCGCACTTTGCATAGCAGAAGGACTGCCGGAGGGCGGGATGCTGCATACGTTTGAAATCAACGACGAGCAGGAGGACTTCACCCGTCCGTGGCTGGAGAATTCCGATTACGCGGATAAAATCAGGTTCTACATTGGCGATGCCTTGGAGCTGGTACCGCAACTGGACCTCACTTTCGACCTTGCCTTTATTGACGGAGATAAGCGTAAATACATAGAGTATTATGAAATGGTGCTCGCCCGCCTTTCCGGCGGTGGATATATCATTGCCGACAATACCTTGTGGGATGGCCATGTGCTGGAAGAACAACCCCATCGCACAGACCTGCAAACAATCAGTATCAAAGCCTTCAATGATTTGGTGGCGCGGGATGCGCGTGTGGAGAAAGTCATTCTTCCCCTGCGTGACGGATTGACGATTATCCGTAAGAAGTAACTGTTTTTTTATCTTTTTCTCAGCAGCCGCTTGCTGAGGTATCTCACCGGATACCATACGGACAAGAAGCTACAGTGATGACCGTTAAGAATACCAGAATAATATCCGTGGCATGTACACTTACCGGATAAGCGTCCACTACAAAACTTCCATTGCCTCCCCCCAATGAAATCAACCCGAAACGTTGCTGCAGAAAGCACAGCAACAATCCTAAAACGATGCCGGAGAGGGCGCCGAATACAGAAATCATCCTGCCTTCGAACAAGAAGATGCGCGCTATGAGCCGGTCATCGGCACCCAGATTGCGCAGTGTCTTCACGTCCTCCCGTTTGTCCAGTATCAGCATGGACAGCGAACCGATGACATTGAAGCATGCGATACCCAGAATGAAGGTGAGGAAGAGATAAGAGATAAGTTTCTCTATTTCCATGATGCGGAAAACATCGGCCTGCTGCTCGTAGCGGTTCTGTACAATGAACCGGTCGCCGAGAATGCCTGCTATTTTCTTTTGTACGGAGCCGATGTTGGAACCGGGTTTCAGTTTCATCTCGATGGCAGAGACTTCCGTGTCATAATTGAACAGACGGCGGGCAAAGTCGAGTGACGTCAGTATGTAGCGTGAATCGTATTTTTGCTGGTTGACGGCAAAGATGGCGCCGGGCGAGAAGAGATACTCCCGGTTGAAAGCCGCAGTGGGGTTGGCTATGTTTACCCGTACGTTCCGTTTGGGGGCATAGACCTGCAACGGGTCCACGAACTGAATGCCGGTGCCCAACTCGGATATAAGTTCCACACCCAGAAAACCATAGTCCACCACCGAGTCGCTCAGTAGGAACTTTCCCGTCCCATAGAGCAAGCTGTCGATGGATGTAAGCTGTTCGAAATTGTCCTCCACTCCCTTGATGACGGCCATTGCCTGGTGGTCCTTGTACTGCACCATGCATTCTCTTCCAGTGTTTCCGTCCACACGTCAATCTCGGACAGGGCGTGTACTTGCCGGATGCACGCTTCGTGCGGGTCGAAAACCTTACCTTCGCGGACGGTGATTTTCAGTTCCGGGTCGAAGGCTGTGAAAAAGCCTGCCACCATGTCCTGAAAACCGTTGAACACGGACAAGGTGCATACCAACGCCAACGTAGCCAATGCCACCCCACACACCGAAATGCCGGAGATGATATTAATGGCATTGTGTTTCTTCTTGGAGAAGAGGTAGCGGCGGGCTATAAAGAAGGGAAGGGACATTATTTCAGCAGTTCGTCAATTCGTTCCAGATAGTCCAGTGAGTCGTCTACGAAGAACTTCAGTTCGGGGATAATGCGTAGTTGGTGGCGTACGCGGGTACCAGTTCAAAGCGTATGGACTTCATGTTTCCGTTGATGTTCTTGACTATTTCTTCGCTTTTCTCCGAGGGGAATATACTGAGATAAGCGCGTGCCACGCTCATGTCGGGGCTGATGCGTACGGCACTGACGGAAATCAGTATGCCGGGCATGGACTTGGTTTGCAACAAGAAGATATCACTCAGTTCCTTCTGCAGGAGACGGGCTATTTTATTTTGTCTGGTAGTTTCCATACTGTTCATTTTTTTATGCTGGGGTGCAGCCTGTTTTCACGTTAGCAAAGTTACTGAAATATATCGTTCTGCCGACTGTTTATAGCTTTTTTTTCATCTTTTCCCTATTGTAGGGTTCATTCTTTTCCGTTCTGTCGATGAGATATGCCTTTTCGTAGATTCTATTTGTTGTTCTTGTTATGCTTCCCTAACTTTGATGTCAGTTCGGAGAACTGCTGATGATGAGTGAAGAAGGAAGAGAACCATTCCGTTATAGAAGAGACTCTCTCTAAATAGCGTTTTTTCATGTATTATTGACTTGAGCCGTTTTTACCCGGGAGGGTAGAAACGGTTTTTTTGCGCATCTGACCGGGCTTTCTTGTCTCTTGCATAGGCTTCCGTTGTGTGTTACATAGGCTTCTGTTGTGTTTTGCACGGTGGTTTGTCTTGAGAAGCCTTTGGGTTTATCATGTGCGCACGGCTGTGGTACGCCTTTTCCACAGTCGTGAAGAAGACGTGCCACAGCTATGAAGAATATGCTTCACAGCCGTGGTTTTTCATCAATGTATAGGGGTTGACAGAACAGACATAAGGGAATGACAGAACAAACATGAGGGGATAACGGAACGGACATAAGCACTCGACGCATTCCGTATCAGGGTATGAATAGCGGAATGCGTCGGGTGCTTGTGGGGGAATGATATGATATTTTTTTATGCCTTTTACATACTTCCTTTTGGCTATCAGCACTGCCACGATGATACCTATCACCAGCAGCGCCAGTGCTCCGTAGGCGATGCCTTCCGTCACGTGCAGGCTGGTGGGGTCAAAGCGCATTTCGATGGTGTGCTGTCCGGCAGGAACATGCATTGTGCGCAGGATATAGTCGGCGCGTGCCAGTTCGGCAGGCTGTCCGTCGATGGTTACGTGCCAGCCGTCCGGATAATAGATTTCGGAGAATACGGCAATACCGTCTTGGGCATTGTTCGTTTCGTACGTCAGGCGGTTAGGTGCGTAACTTGTCAGGCGGATGCTGGAGAGGCTGTCTTTATAACTTTCCGTGGCACCTTTCAGTACATCCTTGAAGCGGGCATCCACTACAGCTGTCTCCGTAGGTATGATGCTGTCCAGGCGTCAATCTCTTCGTTGGCGTTGTTCACATACTGCACCTTGTTTACAAACCATGCATTGCCGTAGGCGTGCGGGTTGAGGATGGGAACGGTTTGTCTTTGCTGCCCTGCAGGGAAGATGAAGTATTTGGTGTTCAGCATGTTCAGTATGCGGAACTTATTGGCATCCACGCTGTCCATCTCACCTCCGGCGGTGGCAATGGCCTTGTAGGCCGCCTGCATTTCGGGAGAGATGTGATGCTCTATCATTTCCTGGTAGCGGCGCAGCTTGGCCGGGTGATAACCGCCGACGCTTTTGTGCCAGTAGGAGGTGTTGTTGTCATCGAAGGTGCTGGTGGCAAAGTTCAATACACGATAGTCCAAGCTGGTATCTTGTAGTATCAGCTCGTCTGTATTTGTCTTGGTGAAGGTTTCCGTACGGATGGAGTGGGGCACGAACTGGGCATCATTCAGATAGCGCTTGTTGACCCCCCACATATCTGCCAGGCAGAGTATGGTGATACCTGCAATGGTCAGCGAGCTGCGCAGCTTGCCGCTTGCATAGAGCCAGAGCAGGCTGCAGCCGATGCCTATGATGATGAAGCTACGCAGGGCGTCGCTGCTGACGAGTTCGGCACGCATCTCTCCCAAGTTGGCAAGGATGCCGGAGAGCTCGTTGGCGGGTATCATCTGCTGGTTGACGGCATTCTGCAGCATCTGTGCCTCTTGGGCGGGCACGTAGCCGGAGCCGATGCTGCCCGGGGCAACGGCAAGCAGCAGGGCGATGCCTGCAGTGAGCAGCAGGCTGATGCGAGGGGCTTCTTTTCTTGTTTTAAGATTTCCGGCTCTTCGAGCAGGCGTTTCAGGGCAAAGATAGCCAGCAAAGGTATCGTGAACTCTGCTATGACAAGGATGGAGGACACGGCGCGGAACTTGTTGTACAACGGGACGTAATCGATGAAGAAATCCGTCAGCGGCATGAAGTTCTTGCCCCAGGACAAGACGATGGAGAAGAAGGTGGCTCCTATCAATGCCCACTTCAACGGTCCTTTTACGATGAAGCATCCCAGTACGAACAGAAACAAGACGAATGCTCCGACGTAGACGGGACCCGACGTCATGGGCTGGGTACCGAAATATTGTGTCAGTGAGCCGTACAGACTGCTGTACATCGGGTTTGCCTTGCTCATGGCAGTTTCACTCTGGCTGAGGGCGGCAGATGCTCCGCCTTTGAAGTTGGGCACCAGCAGAGTCAGTGTTTCGTCGATGCCGTAGCTCCACTGGGTGATGTAGTCGCGGTCCAGCCCGCTACTGGTCTGCTTGGCAGCGTCGCCGGTCTGCACCAGTTCGCTTTTGCCGCGCATGGTTTCTTTGCTGTAGGCATAGGTGTGATAGAGGTTGGATACGTTGGCGGCTATGCCGACGAGGGCTGCCACAATCAGTACGGCACTTGCCTTGAAGAACTGGGGCAATGTCTTGGTACGCCATGCTTTCTCGAAGTAGGCTCCCACAAAGAAAAGGATGACGAAGAAGAAGTAATAGGACATCTGCACGTGGTTCGAGGTGATTTGCAGGGCCACGAATAAGGCGGTGAGGATGCTCCCCACAGCAGTTTCCCACGATAGGCGAGCACAATGCCTGCTATGGTGGGCGGCACGTAGGCAAGGGTGATGAACTTCCAGATGTGTCCGGCAGATATCAGGATGAAGAAATAGGACGAGAATGCCCACATGATACCGCCCAGTCCGGCCAGCCAGACCGGTATGCCGAAGACGCGCAGCAGGATGTAGAAGCCGAGCATCAGCATGAATGTGAGGCACACATAGTCGGGCAGGAAGAGTTGGTAGGCTTTCTGTACCCACTGCAGTGACTTGGTGGAGTCATACGAAGGGGCTATCTGATACATGGGCATACCGCCGAACAGCGAGTTTGTCCAACGGCTGCGTTCGCCCGTCTGTTCGTAATACTCCTTGACTTCTTGTCCTGCCCCTGCTCCTGCAGCCGTGTCGTGCTGAAAGAGAATACGGTTTTCTATATCCGCCGGGAAGAAGTAGGCGAAGGAAAGGAGGACGAATGCCAAGATGGCAATAAGGTCGGGAAGAAGCTTCTTCATGAGTTATAAGTTATGAGTTATCAATTAATCAATTGTGGGGCAAAGATAGTGCAAACCGAATACAGAACTTTCATGCTTGCATGAAAAAGTTTTGTTGAGGTGCAGCCTATCTTCGCTTTTGTGGCAAAGATACATAAATGCAGATTGTTATTGTCACGTTATCGGCAGAATGTTGTACCTTTGCCTTTCCAAAAAAAGATTAAAGTGCTTTAATGGTAATATGCAAGCTTAAATTATTATAGATATGACAATAGGGATAATCAGTGCAATGGACAGCGAACACCGCCGGTTGGTGGAGCGCTTGCAGGATAAGAATACGTCGGGCGATGGTAGTTTCCGCTATGTGGAAGGTACATTGGGCGGTAACCATGTAATCTTGACGCAATGTGGCATCGGTAAGGTGAGTGCAGCGGTAGGAGCTTCGGACTGATACGGCGCTTTTCTCCGAACTGCATCGTCAGCACCGGTGTGGCGGGCGGCATTGATGCTTGCCTGAAGGTGACGGATGTAGTGGCAAGCCAACGTCTGGTGTATCACGACGTCTGGTGCGGCGACGGTAACGAGTACGGACAAGTGCAAGGTTTTCCCGCCTCTTACGAGGGATGTTCCTCTCTGTTGAAACATGCCTTGTCGCTGAACGAAGCCGGAATGGAAAGCCGCATCCACAGCGGACTTGTTTGTACCGGCGACCAGTTCATCACCAACCGTACGGAGCTGGATACCATCAAGCAACGTTTCCCCGACGGTCTTGCCGTTGATATGGAGTCTGCTGCCATTGCGCAGACTTGCTATCTGTACAATGTTCCTTTTCTCAGCTTCCGCATCATCAGCGACACACCCGGAGTAGAGGACCATGCTTCGCAGTATGCCGATTTCTGGGGAACCATGGCAGAGCGTTCGTTCCTCACGATATGGACCTTCCTCTCCACCCTTCCCAGCAATTTATAACTCATAACTTATAACTCATAACTCATGAAGAAGATTCCTAGTTTTACAATCGACCACATCCGCTTGTTGCGCGGCATTTACATATCCCGCCAGGATGAAGTGAACGGAGAAACAGTCACTACTTTCGACATCCGTATGAAAGAGCCCAATCGCGAGCCTGCTTTGGGACAAGGTGCTCTGCATACTATCGAACATCTTGCCGCCACCTACCTGCGCAATGACCCGCAGTGGCAGGACAAAATTATCTATTGGGGTCCCATGGGCTGCCTCACCGGCAATTATCTGCTGATGAAAGGCGACTTGAAACCACAGGACATACTGGCACTGATGCAGGATACCTTCCGTTTTGTTGCCGAGTATGAAGGTGAAGTTCCCGGTGCCGCTCCGCAAGATTGCGGCAACTACCTGCTCCACGACCTGCCAATGGCTAAGTGGGAGTCTGCCAAATACCTGCATGAGGTATTGGAACAGATGAAAGAGGAGAATATGAAGTATCCGGAAAAGAAGAAAAATAAGGGGGTTAGCGATTAGGGATTAAGGATTAAGGATGGGTTTATGCCTATATTAAAGTCTATGCGGCCCCAAATAATCCCTAATCTAACCCTTATCTCTTATCCTTTATTATTACACAATCTCAATCCCTTGCTCCTTGCAAAGTTGTAATCCCAGGTCTTTCAGCTTGAATTTCTGTATCTTGCCGCTTCCTGTCATGGGGAATTCTTTGATGAAGAAGATATACTTGGGTATCTTGTAGCGTGATATTTTGCCGATGCAGAAGTCTCGTACATCCGATTCGTGCATATCCACTCCTTCGTGCAGGATGATGAAAGCGCCTACGGCTTCACCGTACTTTTTAGAGGGAATGCCGGCTACCTGCACGTCTTTTACGCCTTCCAGTTGATAGAGGAACTCTTCTATCTCGCGGGGATAGATATTTTCACCACCGCGGATAATCATGTCCTTGATGCGTCCTGTGATGCGGTAATTGCCGTCCTCGTCCTTTATTCCAAGGTCTCCCGAGTGCAGGAAGCCGTTCTCATCAATGACTTCGGCTGTGGCTTCCGGGTTTTTGTAGTAACCTTCATGGTGTTGTATCCGCGGTTGCACATTTCACCTTGTACGCCTACGGGACACTCTTCTCCGGTTTCGGGGTCGATAACCTTTACTTCCGTATGTTCAAAGTCGTGTCCTACGGTATTGCAACGTACATCGAACGGGTCGTCTATCCGGGTGGCGGTCATTCCGGGAGCAGCTTCGGTCAGCCCGTAAACGCTGGTTACCTTCATGTACATTTTCTCTTCCACCTGCTTCATCAGCTCTACCGGGCAGAGGGAACCTGCCATGATACCCGTACGGAGGCTGGACATGTCGAACATGTCGAACATCGGATGGTTCAGTTCGGCAATGAACATGGTGGGTACGCCGTAAAGTGCCGTGCAGCGCTCCTTGTGGATAGAGGCGAGCACTACCAGTGGGTTGAAGCGTTCCACCATTACTTCTGTACAGCCGTGTGTCAGGCAGTTCATGGTGGCAAGTACCACGCCAAAGCAGTGGAACAATGGTACGCAGACGCAGAGCTTGTCATCGGCGGTAAACTTCATGTGCTCACCGGTGAGGAAACCGTTGTTGGCAATGTTGTAGTGGGTAAGCATGACGCCTTTCGGGAATCCCGTAGTGCCGGAGGTGTATTGCATGTTCACTACATCGTGGCAAGTGACCTGACTTTTGAGTTCATTCAGGCGACTGTCTTCTATATTGTCGCCCAAGAGAAGTATTTCGGCCGTGTTGTACATGCCCCGGTGCTTCTCCTGCCCCACGTAGATGACGTTTTTCATATAAGGGAAACGTTCGCTTTTCAAGTGTCCGCGTTGGCAAGTCTTCAGTTCCGGAAGCATGGTATAGGTCATCTGCACAAAGTCACTGTCCTTTTCGCCATTGACGATGCAGAGGGTATGCATGTCGGAGTTCTGGCAGAGATATTCCAGCTCGGACTGTTTGTAGTTGGTGTTTACCGTTACGTAGACGGCACCTATCTTGGCGCAAGCGTATAATAGAGTCAGCCAGTCGGGTACGTTGGCTGCCCAGATACCTACGTGTGTTCCCCGTTCCACGCCGATGGCGATAAGTCCTTTGGCCATGTCGTCCACCCGGCGGTTGAACTGGCTCCAGGTGAAGCGCAGGTTGCGGTCAGAGTAAACGATATATTCTTTGTCTGGTGTTGTTTCGGCCCAATGTTCCAACCATTGGCCGAGGGTACGTTCGTATAACATGATGTGGAAGTTGAAAGTGGAAAGTTGAAAGGTGAAAATAGAAAGTATTTATCATTTTCCATTTTCACCTTTCAATTTTCCATTAATTTAAATTGGTGTATAAACTACTGCAAGTATCTTGGCTGCCTGCCCTTCATAGGCGTGTACGTGGTGCGGAACGATGGAATCGTAATAGATGCTGTCACCTTCTTCGAGCAGGTAGGTGTTTTTGCCGTAACTGATTTCCATGGTCCCTTCCATCACCATGATGAATTCTTCGCCTTCGTGTGAGGAGAGTACAAAGTCACTGTCGTCTGTAGCAGCCACATCAATGATAAACGGCTCCATATGGCGGTCGGCTTTGGATTTGGAGAGTGAATGATACTCCATATGCTTGCGGCTGTGGATGGCATTGTTGGAGAAACTGATACTGTTCTGCGACTCGTCCTTACGGCAGACCACGGGACCGTTCTCATCCTGGTCGTCAAGAAAAGTTCCCAAACGTACACCCAGTACACGAGCTATCTTGATGAGGGGAGCCAGTGACGGGAGGTCGATGTTGTTTTCTATACGTTCAATCTGTTCGATAGCAAGTCCCGAACGCTGTGCCAGTTCTTCCATACTGATGGATTGGCTTTCACGGAGTGATTTTATTTTTTCTCCTACAATTTTGCTGGTATCCATAATGATAGTATTTTCTGTCTAAAGGTTATAATTTATAGCTGTTAAACCGCAAAAATAAGAGAAACTTTTACTTGATGCAACATTCTGAGGGAAAATATTGCTGAAATATCTCCGGTGGTCGGCTTATTTGTATAATATTCTTCTGTTCTGTTTCTCTTTCTTCCCCAAAGTTCTGTTTATAGCCGCTTTAAGTCTTGTTCCGATACGTGCTTTCCTTTGTACGCTTTGCCTGCCGCATTGAAGCGATAGCTTAGGTTCAGGGAGAAGCTGCGCGAGTCCGGGTTTGCCTTTTTCGTATAGGTCAGCCGGGGACCGAACAGCATGAAGGAGCCATACCGGGAATTCCACAGGTCATTGGCTTGCAGTCCGAGCGTCAGCCTTTTGTTGAAGAATGTTTTGCGGATGCCGGCGTCTATGCCCAATAGGAACGTTGCAGCATGGCGCTGAAGTTGCCTTCGCTCTGGTAGTCGGCATCAAGGGAGAGAATCCACTCGTCCGGAAGCTGGAGACTGTTTTGCAGAAAGAGGTAAATGCTGCCGCGGTTCATATTCTTGCTACTGCCTTGATTGGTGACTTTGAAGAACGGTTGGGCGAAGTAGATGCCGAGCTCCGGTTTCCAGATGCCGACGGTGGGTGACAGATGGGCAGAGGCGGTGAGATACTGCATCCGTTTGAAATTTCCGGTAGTGAAGATGACAACATCCGGATTGTCCTCGTATTCTTTGGTCATGAAGGCAATGGCATTGCGGCGGTATTGGTAGTTAAGTCCGAATTGTACCCACTTGTAAAGGGCCGTGAACTGCAGGTCGTGGTTGGTTTCGGGGGTGAGCAGCGGGTTTCCGCCTTCGTAGATGAAACGGTTGTTATAACTCAGTGTGCTACGTAGCTGGAAGAAGCTGGGGCGGTTGCTTTTGGCTGTATAGCTGAGATTGGCTTGGGCTTTGCCGAGAGGAAAGTCTACTGATAGGTTGGGGCACCAGTCATTGTAAGTACGACTTTGACCGGGCACGTACTTTTCCTGCTCCCAATAGTCGGAGACGGCATGCTCGAAGCGCAGTCCTGCAAGAAGGCTGATTTTTCCTAATGTCAGTGAGTATTCGGCAAAGACGGCGGACTTGCTTTCGTCGATTCGACTGTCTGTATCGGGAAGTATGTGCTGCCGGTTTAGGAAATTGTCATTTCGCCGGATGAAGGTGTAATCGGCGCCGGTCTTCAGTTCACCTTTCCAAAGGGGATGGGTCAGAATCAACTTGGCGGCATAAAGGCGGTTGTCGGCGTGGTTGAAAGAGCTGATGTCGCGATTGCCTTCGGTCTGGCTTTCTTCTTTAGCCTCCTGGTGATTATAACTTTTGCCGTATACCAGGTCGGTGTTGAAGTTTATGTGGAGTTGCTTTATGCTGCCTGATAGTAGGCATTCAGCTGGTGCCGGTTGGTTTGCTGCAAGTTTTGGAGGAATGTATGGTGTGATCGGCCAATTCTTCATTTGCCCGGACGGTATATGCCGAATGGTCACTGCTGTGATAATCGGGGGTACGATGAAACTCATAGGAGGCACCGAGGCTGTGTTGGGGGGTGAAGTCGTAACTGGCGCTTGCTTTTCCTCCGGCAAGTAGTCCTTATTATATAAGTGAACCCGGTTATTTACATCCCATTGTATTTCGGACGGTATCTGGTAGCGAACCTCCTGGTGGCGTTTTCTGTTTTCATAATTGGTGTACAGCATGCCCAGTAGGGCCAGTCCTTTCTTCTGATAATTCAGATTGACTTGTCCGTAATGGCTGCTGCGTCTCCGTTGGGTGATTCCTGCACGGAAATTACCGCCAAAACTGTCTCTTTTGTTACGTACGGTGCGTATGCGTACAACGGCTTTAACGGTAGCATCGTACTCTGCACCCGGGTTGGTGATGAGCTCCACTTTTTCAATATCGGCGGCAGAGAGGCGTTGCAGCTCGGAGTTGTCTTGCAGAAGGCGGTTGTCTATATAGATGACCGGTGTCCCTTTGCCAAAAACGGTATACCCCTCATCAGAGGAGCGCAGTCCGGGGATATGTTTCAATACGTCGTTGGCATCATTCAAGGATGCAAGCAGGGTTTGCCGTACGCTTGTCTCCAACTTTCCGCCCTTTAGTCGGAAAACGGGACGGGCGGCGGTGATGACGGTTTCCGCAAGTAGCACGGCATCGGTTTGCAATATCCAGTTGTGGGTACTCCCGGTGGGGCAAGGCTGGCAAAGGGTTTTGTAACCGATGGAAGAAATTTGTAGTAGATAGTTTCCGGGAGCGGGAGGGAGAAGTTCAAAACTACCGTCGCTTCGGCTACACGTTCCTTGTATGAAGGTGGAATCTTCGGAAAGGAGGGCGATGTTAGCAAACTCTATCGGTTGCTTTTCCTCTGTGAGAATTTTACCTCGGATGGAGGGGTTGTCGGGCTGGTTTGTGCTTTTGTTGTCGTGACGCTCATTAGGAGCAGGGCAAGAATACATATTATCTGTTTCATGTTCCGGTTGTTGTTTGATTTCGGGACACGAAGGTATCCGCTTTCTGCCGGGATGGAAGAAACAAAAAGCGGATAGTTGTCTGACATTTGCCTGACAATAGACTGACAATACTTTCTTTTGTCCTTTTAAAGGGGGAAGATGATTACTTTTCTGTATCCATCTCTCCGGTGAACGAGATGGACTGTTTGTTCATGGGTTGCACATGGATACTGGTAGAACCATCGGGAAAGATGGTGAGGCGGTACTCATAATTGTCTTCATCACTACGGGTCTTGAAGTCTATTTGGATTTGCCTTTTTTGAGTGCTCTGGTTGTGTATCCGGTGATGGATGCATTGAAATTCAGGCTCTTGCCTCCTCCATACGGAGCATTGTAGGCCACTCCAAAGTAAGGCAGGTAAGAGAAAACGGAGTCGTTTCTAATTTCCAGTGTATAGTTGGTGGTCAGGTTACGGCTACCGCCTCTCATCGGTTGCATCCGATCTACGTTGATTTTGTATTGTTTAGCAGCAATAGCTTCTTTTACAGCACGTTCAGTGCGCGCTTTCTTTTCGTTACGGTTTTGGGCGGTTGTCGGCATTGCGACAGTTAGGCAGATTAGCCCTAATAGGATAAGTTTGTTAGTCTTCATGATTCTATAATGTTTAGGTTTTTATTTCCAGTCCGTAGGCGCGGCCACGATCTGTTGTTATTCTGAGGTTGCTGTTGTCCTCGACAATGGGCTTCAGACGCCGTATCAATGTGTAAAGCGTTTCGTCTGCATTGTCTTTTCCCGGCCATAGCGATTGGCAGATGTCGGATTTGAAAAGTAGGTGTGAGGAAGAAAGGTAGAACATCTCCATCAGTGTGTACTGCATGGGGGTGAGTTTTAGCTTTTCCTGCTGTTCGTTATAGAAGCAGGCTTCCTGGAGGGAAAGCGAAAGGTTGCCGAAGGTAATGAAGTTTTCTTGTTGCTGCCCGTTACTGGCATTAGTCTTTGTGTGCCGGTGGAAATAGAAGAAAGTGAATCCTCCCAGAGCAGGGCGGCCAATAGCAATGTTGCCGGAATTGTCTGCTTGGATAAGCTGAACAGCATGGCAGCTGAGCAGCGGGCATATCCCCGGAAAGAAAGTGTCAGCCAGATGCATCGGCTGTGGTGGAGAGCCATACTAATGTGTCGCTGGCAAGACATCCGGCAGGAATCTCATTGAATACGGTGGCGGGAGCATTCTTTTTCAGTATATGTAGCGAAAGGGTAGAAACATCTTTCAATCCGGTGATGGACAATGCTTCGGTAAAGGCTCTGTGGAAACCGCTTACGGAAACGGGAGTGCCCATCACTTCTTGCAACTTGGCATAGGTTTGGAGGGTATCTGCATTCAACCATAATCCCTTGTGCTGCAATACTGTGCGTTGCAGCGCTTGATTCAGGTCAGAGACCACACGTTGTTCTGCCTGCGAATAGCTGCGATAACCGAAGCCGAATGATAGCAGTACCAATAGAAAAGTGATTGCTATCGAAAGATTTGCTGCTGATACTTTCCTTTTCATGGATACAAAATTACGTATAAATCGGATTATAAACAAAAAAGGAAGTTTCCTTTTGGAAAACTTCCTTTTTTAATGGTTTTGCCGCAAGTAGATTACTTACGCAAGCCGAGTTCTTTGACAATAGCACGATATCTGGTGATGTCGCGATCCTTCAGGTAAGTCAGCAATGCACGGCGTTTACCTACCAACATAGTCAAAGCTCTTTCTGTACTATAATCCTTTCTGTTGAGCTTAAGGTGCTCAGTCAGATGAGCAATACGGTAGGAAAACAAAGCTATCTGAGCCTCAGCTGAGCCAGTATCAGTGTTAGACTTTCCGTATTTGCCGAAGATTTCTTGCTTTTTAGCAGCGTCTAAATACATAATGTTTAATTAAAAGTTATTATAAATATTCCCTTTCGGGGCTGCAAAGATAGGGATAAACTTTTATATCACAATGATATTCAGCAAAAAAATCATATCTATACTGCATATCTAATCCAAAATCACTAACTTTGTCGCCTGAAAATAATAGGTATTATATGCAAAAGATTAGAAACATTGCAATTATTGCCCATGTGGACCATGGGAAAACGACGCTCGTTGACAAGATGCTTTTGGCCGGAAACCTTTTCCGCAGCAACCAGAGCACAGGTGAATTAATGTTGGATAACAATGACCTGGAGCGTGAACGAGGTATAACGATTCTCTCAAAGAACGTTCTATCAACTACAAAGACACCAAGATTAACATTATTGATACTCCGGGACACAGTGACTTCGGAGGTGAAGTGGAACGTGTATTGAATATGGCGGATGGATGCATTCTGCTTGTGGATGCTTTCGAAGGTCCTATGCCGCAGACACGGTTTGTATTGCAGAAAGCTCTGCAGATTGGTCTGAAACCTATCGTTGTTGTGAATAAGGTGGATAAGCCAAATTGCCGTCCCGAAGAAGTGTACGAGATGGTGTTCGACTTGATGTTCAGCCTGAATGCAACCGAGGACCAGCTGGATTTCCCCGTTATCTACGGTTCTGCCAAGAATAATTGGATGAGTACCGACTGGCAGCAGCCGACTGATAACATTTATCCGCTTCTGGACTGTATCTTGGAGAATATTCCTGCCCCCGAACAGTTGGAGGGTACACCGCAAATGCTGGTTACTTCGCTGGATTATTCTTCGTATACCGGGCGTATTGCTGTGGGCCGCGTACACCGTGGCATATTGAAAGAAGGCATGAATGTGTCTTTGGCAAAGCGTGACGGGAGTATCGTGAAATCAAAAATCAAGGAATTGCATACATTCGAAGGTATGGGCCGTGTAAAGGTGCAGGAAGTGTCTTCCGGTGACATCTGTGCGTTGGTAGGTATCGAAGGATTCGAAATCGGAGATACGGTCTGCGATTACGAAAATCCGGAAGCGTTGCCGCCTATTGCCATTGATGAACCTACGATGAGTATGCTCTTCACCATTAATGACTCTCCGTTCTTCGGTAAGGAAGGTAAGTTTGTTACTTCCCGCCACATCCACGACCGTTTGATGAAGGAGTTGGATAAGAATCTTGCACTTCGCGTGCGCAAGAGCGAGGAAGACGGCAAGTGGATTGTTTCCGGCCGTGGCGTGCTTCATCTTTCCGTACTGATTGAGACCATGCGTCGTGAAGGGTATGAGTTGCAGGTAGGGCAACCGCAGGTAATCTTTAAGGAGATTGACGGCGTGAAATGCGAACCTATCGAAGAGCTGACCATCAATGTTCCCGAAGAATATGCCAGCAAGATGATTGATATGGTGACCCGTCGTAAAGGTGAAATGGTAAAGATGGAAAGTGCCGGCGAACGTGTAAATCTTGAGTTCGACATGCCGTCGCGCGGTATCATCGGTCTGCGTACCAACGTGTTGACTGCTTCCGCCGGAGAGGCCATCATGGCGCACCGTTTTAAGGAATATCAACCGTATAAGGGTGAGATTGAACGGCGTACCAACGGTTCTATGATTGCCATGGAGTCCGGTACGGCTTTTGCCTATGCCATTGACAAGTTGCAAGACCGCGGTAAATTCTTCATTTTCCCGCAGGAAGAGGTTTATGCAGGCCAGGTAGTGGGCGAGCATTCCCATGACAACGACTTGGTGATTAATGTAACGAAGTCCAAGAAGCTTACCAATATGCGTGCCAGTGGTTCGGATGATAAGGCACGTCTGATTCCTCCCGTACAGTTCTCTCTTGAGGAGGCACTGGAGTACATCAAGGAAGACGAATACGTGGAAGTTACTCCTAAATCAATGCGTATGCGTAAGGTTATCCTCGATGAGCTTGAGCGTAAACGTGCAAACAAGAACTGATAAACAGAAGAGTTTTAGTTGTTATATATGAAAGGAGTGCCCCGCCGAAAGGTGAGGCACTCCTTTTTATTGTCGTCATTCAAACGAAAGTCAATCGATGAATTTTACCTTTGCCGCATTACGGGGTTTGGCAGTGGGCGTTTCGTCCGGATAGCCGAAAGCGATACAGTAAAGTAGCTGATAGCCTTCCGGAATATCCAGTTTCTTCAGGTATTCGGCAGCAGCCGGAGTAGAGGTCATGAAGCGCGTGGGACCGCCCAAGCAGCAAGAACCGATTCCCATGGACCAGGCTGATAGAATCATATTCTCACCCAGCAGTCCGCAGTCAATCTGCGAAAGGTCATAAGACGGGTCATTGGCAATAAATACTACTGTAGAAGCGTTGCGAAACATGTTCTTGAATTTCGGGTCTTCGGCGGCTTTGGGATTTTCCTTCTTGTAGATTTCCGTAATGCCGTTGATGAAATCCGGGTTATCCACTACACGCACTTCCCACGATTGCTTGTTCTGTCCGTTGGGTGCATTGATACCGCAATCCAGGATAATCTGCATGGTGTCGCGATTCACGGCTTGCGGTTTGTACTGGCGGATACTGCGGCGTGACATGATGGTTTCAATCACCGCATTCTCTTTGCTTTCATTTGCATTGGCAACTTGGGTCTCTTTCTGGACTTGGGCACCGCAACTGCAGAACAGCAACAAACTTGCGCCTGCCAACATCAATCTGATACTTTTCATATTGCTTTATTTGAATAATGGTTTCTGCAAAACTACTAAAACTTTCGGATTATCAATGAGATAGAGATATTAAAAAAGAAAAAAGGCATCTCCCGGAGGAGATACCTTTTCCATATGTTTCTAACTTTATTGTCAGATTAGAGCTTCGGACCAGCAGCAACCAGAGCCTTACCTGCTTCGTTGCCAGTGAACTTAGCGAAGTTCTTGATGAAGCGGCCAGCCAGATCTTTTGCTTTTTCTTCCCATTGGCAAGCGCATTCGTAAGTATCGCGAGGATCAAGAATCTTCGGATCTACATTAGGCAATTCAGTAGGAACCACGAAGTCGAAGAAAGGAATAACCTTCGTCGGAGCCTTGTCGATAGAACCGTCGAGGATAGCGTCGATGATACCACGAGTATCTTTGATAGAGATACGTTTGCCGCTACCGTTCCAACCAGTGTTAACCAAGTATGCCTTAGCACCAACCTTGTTCATCTTCTTAACCAATTCTTCTGCATATTTAGTAGGATGCAGGCTCAGGAAAGCAGCACCGAAGCAAGCAGAGAATGTCGGAGTCGGTTCAGTGATACCACGTTCTGTACCAGCCAACTTAGCAGTAAAGCCAGACAAGAAGTAGTACTGAGCTTGTTCAGGGTTCAGGATAGATACCGGAGGTAATACACCGAATGCGTCAGCAGACAAGAAGATTACCTGGTGAGCGTGAGGACCCTTAGAAACCGGTTTAACAATGTTATTGATGTGGTAGATAGGATAAGAAACACGAGTGTTTTCTGTTACGCTCTTGTCAGCGAAGTCAATCTTACCGTCAGCAGCTACTGTAACATTCTCCAACAGAGCGTCACGCTTGATGGCAGCGTAGATATCGGGTTCGCTTTCTTTATCCAAGTTGATAACCTTAGCGTAGCAACCACCTTCGTAGTTGAATACACCTTCGTCATCCCATCCGTGTTCATCGTCACCGATCAACAGACGTTTCGGGTCAGTTGACAAAGTAGTCTTACCTGTACCAGACAGACCGAAGAAGATAGCAGAGTCAGTGCCTTCCATGTTAGTGTTGGCAGAGCAGTGCATAGAAGCGATACCACGCAACGGGTTCTTGTAGTTCATGATAGAGAACATACCCTTCTTCATTTCACCGCCGTACCAAGTGTTCAAGATAACCTGTTCGTTGGTCTTCAAGTTGAATACAGTAGCTGTTTCAGAGTTCAGACCCAGTTCCTTGTAGTTGTCAACTTTTGCCTTAGAAGCGTTGAATGATACGAAATCGGGTTCTCCGTAGTTAGCCAGTTCTTCAGCAGTCGGGCGGATGAACATGTTAGTTACGAAGTGAGCCTGCCATGCCACTTCCATGATGAAACGTACTTTCATACGAGTAGCGGGGTTGGCACCACAGAAGGTATCAACAACAAACAGACGCTTGCCGCTCAGCTGCTTAACAGCTTTAGCTTTCAAGTCAGCCCAAGCTTCTTCAGAGCAAGGTTTGTTGTCGTTTTTGTATTCTTCAGAAGTCCACCATACAGAATCCTTGCTGGCTTCATTCATTACGAAGAATTTATCTTTAGGAGAACGACCGGTATAGATACCTGTCATTACATTTACAGCACCCAGTTCAGTTACCTGACCTTTTTCAAAACCTTCCAAACCTGGTTTGGTTTCTTCTGCGAACAGTACATCGTAAGACGGGTTGTGGATAATTTCCTTCACGTCTTGGATACCGTACTTGCTTAAATCTAAATTTGCCATTTCTTTTAATGATTTAAAATGTTGGTATTTGGTTTATAATCTCTTTCCTTAATCTCTTTTTACCTTTGATTTACAAGGGAAAACGGGTGTAGAAAAGCTCTTTTTTTCCTGCTTTTCAGCAGGTCCCTTGTTTTTCGCCTACAAAAGTAATACTTTCTTTTTAAAGAAAAGCTCTATTAGAGAAATTTTTCTCTAATAGGAAATCTTTTATAAAACCATAACAATATCTGCTAACTGAATGTTGCAAATTGAGTGAAATTCGTTTACTTTGCAGCAAATTTTAATGTGCTAATGTGCTGATATGCCAATGTGCTAATTGCCATGCGGCATTACGTACACCACATTTGCACATTAGCATATTTGCACATTAGCACATTTATAGTTATGAAGGTTATCAACTTTGCCGAGACAAATTCTGTCTTGAACCAATACGTGGCGGAAATTCGTGATGTAGCAGTCCAGGGCGACCGTATGCGTTTCCGCCGTAATATTGAACGCATTGGAGAGATAATGGCGTATGAAATGAGTAAGGAACTGACGTATTCTGTCAAGCAGGTACAGACTCCCTTGGGGGTGGCGTCGGTCAGCACACCCGATGACGAGGTGGTGATTGCCACTGTTTTCCGTGCCGGATTGCCTTTGCATACTGGATTCTTGAATATGTTCGACCATGCCGGGAACGCTTTTGTTTCCGCTTACCGTTATTATAAGGATAAGGAATGCCGTACGGTGGATGTACACATCGAATACATCGCTACTCCGGATTTGTCCAAGAAGACATTATTGATTGTAGACCCGATGCTTGCCACGGGAGAAGTATGGAATTGGCCTGGAAGGCTTCGTCACCAAGGGGATGCCGGCCAAGTTGCAGATAGCTTGTGTCATAGCCAGCCGGCAGGGCGTAGAGCATCTGGAAAAGCTGTTCCCTGGAGATGAAGTGACCTTGTGGTGTGCAGCAATCGACCCGGAGATGAACGAGCATTCCTATATCGTTCCCGGGCTGGGAGATGCCGGAGATTTGGCGTTCGGTGACAAGATATAAGGTTCATATATCTTTTCCATCAGCCTTTTCCCAAGTGCAGGCCTATAATGACCCGGTTCATAATAATTGTGGATGTCTTCCGTGTATTCGTTGATACCGGTGAAATCAAATACATTCCGTTTTCCGAAGAAGCGCTTCAGTGTCTTTACGTCGGCAGGGTTTATGTTGACTTGCAGGTAGTCGGGACTGATAATGATTTTACATCGGTATCATGTTTCCGGCAAATCCACTTTATTTCCTGCAACAGATTGATTTGCTTTTCCCTGAGCACTTGGGGGGCTTCCCGGTATTTCCCGTCTCTATAATTCTTCATTTTCTCTTTGGTGAATTCTCCTTTCCGGTTTTCCCAGTACTTATCTCCCTCTTCCTTTATCATTTTCTCTCTGGGATTTAACACGTCATTGGTTACCGGGTTTCGGGTGGAGCCATAGGGGTTTATCACCCTTTCATGTAAGGGCGATAGGTATGGAACAGCTTGTAGTCCAGATAGGGGAAGAGAAAGTTCGGGTAGAAGAAGGCTTGGCAGAATTCCTTCTGAAACTTGAAGCTGCTTATTCCCGATATGGCGGGCGGCAGAATGTTGGAATGTCCGGTGAGGCAACGGTCGTTGTGCAATGATTCCTTGTCGATAATCAGCAGTAGGTTCTTGATTGTTGCACCTGCCTTGTCCAGTGCCTTCAGCTTCAGGCAGACGGCGGCAAGGCTTTCGGCATTTCCGAATAGCCGTACGGCTCTTCCGCCATGGAGGTATTTCTCCCATTCATGGCATTGATAAGCCATAGTGCAGGAGTTTCCCATGATATAGGAGTCGATGGGGATGGTATCCCGGTTGTTCAGATACATCTGCCACCCCACGTGCCCTTCGTTTAGTACAACCGGGGTTTGGTCGTATCGTTCATAGTTCTTCAGGACCATGAAAGGGTCGTCCAGGAAATAGACTGCCAGTAGGGCTATAAAAGGGATAAAAAGGATAAAGAGCTTTTTCATGAAACGTATGGCTGCGTTCCGTTCGCTGTTTTTCTTCATCATGTGTCTTTATTGTCAAAATTGTAAATATATGAAGCTGTCCGAGTTGAACTGTCCCAGTGTGAAAAGTATTATGGCGAGCAGATAATAGATACTCCATCTTACGGCTGCCGGCTGTCGTCCGAGGGCTTCTAGCAAATCATGCTTGGACATGAAATATTCGTAAACCAATATCAGTACGAGTGCGCTTCCTGCCACAATGCTGTTGTGGTCCGGCATTCCGATGTTCATTTCCTTCCAACTGTAATGTACGCCGAAGGAGAGGTGGCTGATGTAGTGGAACGCTTCGGCCATAGAACTTGCCCGGAAGAATATCAGAGATACGGCAAAAAGTAGGTAGGTCCTTACGACGGATAATGTGGCATATAAGCGGCTTCCCAATTGGGCTTTCAGTCTGCGGTGAAATGCTGTGGTCTTCATCTCGTAGAAGATGATGACACCTTGAATTAGTCCGTAGACAGCGAAGTTCCATCCGGCACCATGCCAGATACCCAGTCCCGTGAAGGTCAGCGCCAGACTTAGAAATACGCCCCATTGTCCCCATCCACGCAGGCTCGAGGACAACGGGAGGTACAGATAGTCGCGTACCCAGAATGAAAGCGACATGTGCCATCGGCGCCAGAAGTCGGCAGTGGTCTGCGCAATGAACGGCCGGTTGAAGTTTGGGCTGAGCTTGAATCCCAGCATGCGCGCTCCTCCCAATGCGATGTCGGTATATCCGGAGAAGTCGGCATACAGCTCTATCGGATATAGGAGCATGCCATCAGCAATTGCACGCCTGAGGCTGTGTATACCGACCCGAAGACACCGTCTATGTATGGGCGATGGAGTCGGCCAGTATCAGTTTCTTTATCAGTCCCACGACAATCAGTCTCATTCCGTAGACCATGGATGTATAGTCCGTAGCTTTGCAGGACTTCAGTTGGGGGAGCATGTCACTTGCTCTTTCTATGGGACCGGAAAGGAACTTCATGAAGAAGAGCATGTATATCATGAAGTCGGGCAGGCTCTTTTCCGGTTCTTCTTCTTGCCAATAGATTTCTGTCAGGTACGAAATGGCCTGGAAAGTATAGAAAGAGATTCCCAGCGGAAAAAGGATGTGGCAGTCTGTAAGCCGGTCGCATACCGGAATGCCAACCAGCTCACGACCAGAAAACACACACCTGAAAAATAAATTCCCTTCATGCTGCTTTCCCGCTTGGTCTGTCCTATCCATTTGCAAGGTAGAAGGTGGTAAGCGTGAGGATGAGGGCCGTTATCAGAAAAGTGAGGTGGTAGAAGCCTATGAAGAGGCAGCTGGCTGTCAGTAAGGTCGCTTTTCTGAATCGTGAAGGAAGCGTATGGTATAGAATGAAAGTACACGCAAACAGTACGACGAAGTTCAGGGATATGAATGACATTTCCTAGTTGGTTTTGGTTAAAATGGCATGGCAGATGTCTCCCACGTTTTTGAGTTTTACAATATCTCTGAAGGTGAAGCGTACATTGAATTTCTTCTCTATCTTGTTTATCAGTTGCATGTTGGTCAGTGAATCCCATCCTTCCACATCCTGGGCGGTGGTCTCATTGTCAAGTACAATGTTCTCTCTTTTCAGTACCTCCCGAAAGATGAGGCTCATTTCATTCAAAATAGTCTGTGTATCCATTGTCAAGTTTAAATTAGTTCTTGTATTTTCTTTCTGTCTGTTTTGCTACTGGTGTTCAGCGGAAACTGTTCCAGGCAATGCATATGCTTGGGAATCATGTAGTAGGGAAGCCTGCTATACAGATATTCCTCCATCTGCTGTTTGTCGAGCTGTTTCTTCTCTACGACGAGATGTAGTTCGCACTGATTGCCGTTGTCGTATTTGGGAATGACGACTACACGGCATTCACCGTTGAAAAAGTTTTTTGCCACATGTTCAATCTCGCTCAGCTCGATGCGAAATCCTTGTATCTTTATCTGTGAGTCTTTTCGTCCGCAATAGATGATGTCACCGTCGGCATCCATCCGGCAGAGGTCTCCCGTCTTGTAGTATACTTTTCCATTGGCGGTCTCTACGAGGCATTCCCCGTTTTTTTCGGGAGCATTCCAGTATCCACCCATCACTTGATTGCCGCTAATCCATAGTTCGCCGGTTTCTCCGGTAGGCAGCGGGCGACCGTCGTTATCCATAATTAGGGCATCGATGCCTTCGAAAGGCCTTCCGATAGCGGTCATGCCGTTGTGATGCTTGCAGGAGGTGACGGGTATCCGGTAGGCAGTGCAGTAGATGGTTCCCTCTGTCGGTCCGTATAGGTTTATGAAAGAGGCATTGGGGACACATTTTCTGAAAGCATCCAACAGCTCCGCGTCAGAAGCCTCGGCAGTAACCACTAGATATCTAAGTGCGGGGAGGTGTATCTCCGGAAAATAGGGACGTAGCAGCTGGAGCAGTGAAGGGGCCACGGCAGCGAAGGTCAGGTCGTATTTTTCCAGAGTTTCAATTACGTTGATGTATTTCACGCCTTCCGGAGAAACGGTGTATATGCAAGCACCCAGCGTCAGCGGATATAGAAAGGATACGATGGAAACGTCAAAAGTGAGTTCGAACATCTGCAGCATCCGGTCGTTCTCGTCCAGTTGCCAGCCGAGGCGGTGGTAGGCGGTATAGAAAGCATTCAGGTTACGGCGGGAGATGGGTACTCCTTTGGGGTTCGCCCGTGCTTCCGGAGGTAAAGATGATGTAGGCATTTTCCTCTTCTGCCGTATGGAGGATGTCTTCTGCGGCATGGAACGTGGCGGAGTTCTCTGCCTGCTCTATTTCGGAGGTACATATCAGTTCCAGATTCCGGGTGTCGAGGTTCAAGACATGGATATTCTCGGTATGCAGCACGAGGCGAATGCCTGCCGAGTCGGCAATTCTGTCGTTCCTATGTTTGGGGTAGGAAGGATGGAGGATGACGTATGTCTTTCCGCAAATCAGTGCAGATAGTATGGATGCGTATGTTTCCAGTCTGTTTTCTGCGACGATGCCGATAATTTTGTCTTCTCTGTCCTTGAATAGGGAGGATATTTTCTGTACGCAAGTTGCCAGCTCTCCATAAGTGCAGGCCGTGTCTTCGATGACGAATGCCAGTCGGTCGGCATATTTGCCGAAGCTTTCATGATGTCGCCAATCAAGTCATTTGGATACTTTTTCATTTAGTCCGTTATGTTATAGTTCAGTTTTTGCGGAAGCGATGTTTGTCCGTCGTTCATTAAAGACAGTGGTTTCCCGCAATCTCCCTACCGGGAAATCCTTAAGATTTCTAAAAAAGGAGGGATACTGTTCGGAATAAAAGAAACAGAGGGGGCAAATACATACTCACCACAGGATAGCACGATTAACACTGCTAAAAGCTCTTTATTATCAGAACTCCTAAGGCAATCTGTGTTAATCCGTGTTATTCTGTGGTGAGTATGATATACTCTTCGGGCAAAATGGGTTTGCGAACAAAGTCCTTATTTTGCCCAGAACAGTTTGTGGTAGTAAGTGTCTTCGGCTGACACCTCTTTATAGTAGGGATTGTAGTTGACTTCCGTATTCGGGTATCTCCAGCGGTTCGGCACATTTGTGATGGTACCGGCCACTTCGGGGAAGGCTAGGCCGGACGGATAGCCGGTACGTCGGATATCACTCCATGCCTCACGACTGGCTAGGAAACCGAAATGCAGCCACTTTTGGGTAATGATGGCATCCAGCTTGTCTGTATATTTCGTGCTGTTCCATTTGGCAGCGGCGAAAGAGGCGGTTTCTTCGGCGGTAGGGGCATCATACCGGCGTGCGTTTTCACCCGTACTTACCGAATCGTAATAGTAGTAAAGCGTGATGGACTGGCTGACAGCCTTTTTGAACTCTTCTTCCGCTTTCGCTTCATTCTTTGCCACTCCATACCCCATTTCATAGGCTTCCGCTTTCAGGAAATGGATTTCGGGTGAGGCCATTATCAGCATGTCGAATTTGTCGTTTTCCCAAAAGAAACCTTTCTGCGTGATTTGTGAGAAACCGGTGTTGCTGGTATTGACTTCGTCTTGTGCCTGCGAGTTGTAATATTCCGTCAGCTCATCCGCCACGGTAAGGTCTGTACCCAGATAACGGTGCTCGTCCAATTGACCGGTGTTCTGGTTGGTAATCTTCACGGGATTGAAGTTGAGCAGGATGCGCGGGTCGTCTTCTCCTTCACATAAACGCCGCTCAGTGGGTCATTGCTGGTCATATCATAGTTGCCATGGCCCAGCATGCGGTCGATGATGGCGCCCGAAGCAAGTCGGTTGGTTACCCAGTCACCCAGTCCGTGGCCTGCGGTGAAGTTCAGTTGCCCAGACTTCTGGTTGACAATGAGAATGTTGTTTTCTTGTTCCTCTATCAACGGATAGGCTGACGGATTTTCCAGGATTTCCTTGATGCGGTACGGCCTTCCGCCTGCAAGTCTCCTTGCGCGGCTACGCGCATGGCAAGGCGCAGTCGCAAGGAGTTTGCATAGCGTTCCCATTTGTCCATGTCCCCGTTGTTGATAAAGTCTTGTGTATTGAAGTTCCTCGGTGTGGGGATGAGCGGAACCGCGGAGCAATTTCTTTGAGCTCATCAAGAATGGTTTTATAAATATCCTCGGCCTTGTCATAATGAGCATACGATTTACCTACATCGTTGGTAAGCGGCAGCGTACAAGCTTCCGAGAAAGGCATATCCCCGAAAACGTCCACTGTGGCGGCAAAGAAATCGTACAACTGTACTTTGGCGGCAAGATAGAATGCCTCGTCCTGGCTTGTTCTGCCGCGCTTTCTTCCTCGTAGAGAGATTCCAGCTTGCGGAACTGGGCCAGTGCCGAATACACATTGTCCCACTGTCCGTCAATAGCGGGTATATAGCCGGGGGTATACATATCCGTAGTGTTGGAGTAGCCGAAGGTTTGTGCATACTTGCCCGTAAACTGTGAATCGAATCCGAAGAACCGGTTGTATTCGTAAACATCATAGTCCTTTACTTTTTGGAAGACTCCTACCATCAGATTACTGATGGTGACTTGGGTTACTTTGGAGGGGTCTTCGTATTTGCTGTCGAAGTCATAATCCGTACAGCCTGATGTTGTCAAGAGGAATGCTCCCAATGAAACAAGAGATAATATCTTTGTCTTTTTCATACTCTTTGTTGTTTTTTGGATGGTTGTTTTGTCAGAAACTTGCACGAAGTGAAACACCGAAACTGCGGGTAGCTGTGGTAGAACTTCCCACGGTAGCCTGGTTGGCCCAGGATGTTCCGACGGACGACTCCGCATCGTAGTTTTTCAGTGCTTTGTAGAAGTAGAAGAGATTACGTCCGAAGACCGACACACTCAGCCGGCCCAGTCCCAGTTTGGAGATCATCTTTTCGGGAAATTGGTAGCCGATGGTCAATTCACGCAGTTTGACATAAGAATTGTCGAATACCGAATGGCGGTATGTCAGCTGTTCGGCCTCCGTTCCCCAATTATAGGTGGTGTTGTAGTAATAGCCTGCCGGAATGATACGTGTGTTTCTTTCGCCAGTGGAGGCCACTACACCCGGAAGAATGATGCCGTCGTGGTAGATTATCTCTCCGTTGGGGCCGGCACCCGTGGAAGGGTCTACTTGTACCGGAATTCCGCTGGAATTGTTGTCGCCCGGATAGTAATAGGATAGTCCGCCGTGTTCCGTATCACGGTACTTCAGGGATTCGGGTGTCAGACCCACTGCGGTGGCATATTGGTTCATTTCGTTGATGACATCTCCTCCGATGCGGAAGTCGATACTGAAATCGAGGAATACATTCTTGTAGGAGAAAGAGTTGAATAGACCTCCTACGCCTGCCGGATTGATGTTGCCGACTTTCTGCAATTCAGTTTGGTTGAGGTAAAGACCTTTATCGGAAACGAGGTACTCACCGTTTTCGTTCACCTGGGGAACCTGTGCATAGATGTCACCCATTGGCTGGCCTTCCACAGCTTGTATTTTTATTCCGCTGCCTCCGGAGTTGAGTATTTCCAGATAGGGCACTCCATCGGCCAGTTTCACCACTTTGTTCTTATATACACCATAGTTGGCTGTCAGGTCCCAGCGGAAATCTCTGGTCAGTATGGGAGTGGCACTGATTGATATATCCCAGCCGCGGTTGGCTACCTCACCCACATTCATCAACACATTCTTTACGCCTGATGTGGAAGGTTGCGGCGTGGAGAGTATCTGGTCCTTTACACGGTTGTTGTAGTAGGATATATCTATACCCAACCGGTTGTTTAAAAACTTGCTTTCCAGACCTATCTCGTATTCGTATTTCTTTTCCGGATGGATATCTGCATTCCCCCATGAAGAGGGAATGGTGTTCCAGGTGAATCCGTTGTCCGAACCTTGCTCGTAGACGATATTGGCGGTATAGGTTTCAGGAGCATTTCCTACGATACCGTATGAGAGGCGCAATTTTCCATAGTTCCACCATGACGGCATGTGGAAGGCTTGGGTGAAGAGGAAACTCAGATTGGCGGAAGGATAGAAAAAACTCTGGTCTTTTAGGGTAGACGAGCGTTCCTGGCGTCCGGTCAGTTCAAGGAATAGATAGTTGTCCCATCCCAGGCTCAGTGTACCCATATAGCCGGTTTTCAGTAGTTCCATACGTTGCAGAGTACTGCTTGGCGTGTAGCGGCTGGCATTGAGGTCGAACCAGTTTTCCGTGACAAGCCCGCCATTGGTGGAGACCCTGATATTGTTCATATTTTCGTAGCGTCCGGTCCAGCCTACGGTGGCGGCAATGTCGAAGCGGTTGATATTATAGTTGAAGTTCAACATAACATCTCCATAAACAATGTCGTAACGGCGGTTGATGGACTGGAAGCTGCCGTTGGGGTCGTATAGGGAATTGGGTTGTTCGCTTTCATATTTCAGTGTTTGCTTCACATCTGTGATATCAGTTGAAACCTGGGCACGCAGACTCAGCCAGTTGGTTATCTGCCAGGTGGGGCGAATCATACCGATGAGCCGGTTCTCTGTCTCGTCGCTATGGTGATGGTACATATTCCACAGCATGTTGTTCACTCCGGTGGCGTAACTGGGGTCGTAGGCCCATGATTCCTCGGGAGTCAGCGTGGCGTTTCCTCCGACAAAGGTATTACGGTATCCCAGACTGGTGACGTAACTTTGTTTCAGATAGGGAATGTCCAGGAAGGTGGAGAACATGTTGCCGAAACCGCTGTATAGGTTGAGCGAGGTTTGCGGGCGGTCTTCTACATTCTGTACGATGTAGTTAAGGGAGTATTCCAGTTTCAGCGGTTTCGCCAGTTGATACGAACCGGTCAGCTTGAAGTTGTGTTTGGTGAAGCTTCCGGTCAGGGCATTGGGAATCTCGTCCATGAATGTGTAGGAGAAGCGGTTGCTGGTGGTTTCCGTCCCTTGTGAGATGGCGAGATTGTAGGTCTGGGTCCAGCCGGTGCGAAACAACTCTTTCCACGGGTTGTCGGTCAGTGCCTGGTAGGGGCGCATCTTCCCGTCCCAGTAAAGTACCTCGCTGCCGTCGTATTTCGGGCCGAAGGACAAGGTGGTGGAACGGAGGCTTTTGTAGCTTTGTCCGTTTAGGGTTCTCTGATAGAAGCCTCCCGTCTGTTTCTCATAATCGCTGTATGCGGTGTTGTAGGTTCCCGGTCCGTATACGGTCTGTACTTTTGGCAGATAAGCCGGTAAGTTTGCCATGACTTGGGCATTGAAGTCCACCGTCAGCTTGCCGCTTTTGGCGCGCTTGCTAGTGATGACTACCGCACCGTTTGCAGCTTCCGAGCCGTAGAGAGCTGTGGCAGAAGCTCCTTTCAGAATACTGAGGCTCTCGATGTCCTCTGGGTTGATGTCTACCAGACCATTGGAACGGATTTGTCCGTCGTTGCCAAATTCGGCGAAGTCCGTGCCTTTACCCGTGCCGCCGTTGCGGATGGGTACACCGTCCAGAATGATGAGTGGCTGGTTATTTCCAGTGATGGAAGTCAGTCCGCGTACGTTGATGGAGACAGCTCCGGCAGAACCGCCTTGTGTCTGTGTGATGCGGACTCCCGGTGCTTTACCGTACATGGCAGAGGCAAAGTTGGGTGCTCCTGCCTTTACCAATTCGTCTGCACTGATGGTACTGATGGCATAGCCGACACGTTTCGTGTCTTTTTTGATACCCATTGCCGTTACTACGACTTCTTTCAGTTGCTGGGTATCTTCGCTGAGTGTAATCTTCAGGTTGCCTTGCTTTTTTCGTTTTGCCAGGTTTATCTCCCGGGTAGCATAGCCCATGTAAGCGATAGAGAGTGTTGCATCTGCAGGAACGGTCAGTGTGAAGTTGCCGTCCACATCGGTAATGACGCCGTTGTTGGTGCCTTTCTGTATGACGCTGGCACCGATAAGCGGTTCTCCCGTTACATCTCTTACAATGCCTGTAATGGTTCGGTTCTCTTGTGCAAAGGCTGTTCCGGTGAAAAGAAATGTTAATAACCAACTTGCAATAATCAAACTTTTTTGGAAGTGCGACGCTGAATGTGGAATGTCACACCGTTTTCTCATCCTGATTTTCATACTACTGAAAAATAATTGATTTATCTTATTATAAATGTTACGTCCTTTCGGCGGATATTTTAGCAAGAGGTATGCCAAACGAAAGGCAGACTATCCTTTTAAGGATGAATAATATTGATAATCAATTGCTTATTTTCTATCGGGAAAAAGGAAAGTTCGGGTGTTTGTGGTGTGGAGATGTGGAAAAAATCCACAGTAGGTATTCCACAATTTCCCTCTCTTCCCTTGAAGTCTTGTTCGTCGGAGGTCTGTTCTATCGCTGCAATAAAATCTGGTGCAGTTGCAGTGGTTGCATTTTCTTTTCAGGGTGGGAGTGTTTTGACCTTTATCTGGGAAGGATTACTCGAACGAAGGAACTATCAGCCTGCGGTTTGTGAGAGAAAGGATAGGGAGGTACTCTTACTTTTAGGAAATTAATATCATGTTTGCACCTTATTTGTTTCGTGCAAACATAATATTAATAAGAAATGATACAAGCTATTAATATTGCAACTCAAAAAGTGTGGAAGCAAAATGCGCTTCCATACTTTTGAGTTGCTTCCACAGCATCTGAAATGCCGTTGGATAAGAAATTTCGGCAGATGAGTGGAAGTGTGGAAGCAACTTATGCAAAAATCTTAGTGGTTTATTTTACTTCCCACGTATCATTCGTCATCAGTAATTCCTCGAAGTTGTGATACTTCTTCTTGGCAGACACCTCTTCGATTTGTTCATGAACAGCATCGTCGTAAGTAGGAGCTTCCACATCGCGGATAACACCGAGTGCAATCGGGAAGTCGGGACCTTCCATCAAGGCAAGCTTCAGTTGCAGGGTGTTGTCCATGCAGTGGGCATCGTGGATGAGGATATCCTTCTCTGTAATGCCGTTCTCACCGAGTTTCACGACTTTTAGACCAAAGCCTTCCTGCATCAGTCCGTATTCGTTGTTCTCGCCGAAGAGCATCGGTTCGCCGTGTTTCAAGTAGATGGCATTCTTGGCGCGGTCTTCCTTTTTGGCTACGGAGTCATGCGTACCGTTATTGAAGATAACGCAGTTTTGCAGAATCTCGCAAACGGAAGCCCCTTTGTGAGCCATGGCTGCCTTCAATATTTCCACTGTCCCCGGAGCATCGGTAGCTACCGCGCGGGCAAAGAAACGGCCGCGGGCACCGAAGCAAAGCTCTGCCGGGTGGAATGGATCTTCTACCGTACCATAGGGAGACGACTTGCTGACGAAACCACGTGGAGAGGTCGGAGAATATTGACCTTTGGTCAGACCGTAGATGCGGTTGTTCAGCAGAATCATGTTCAGGTCGATGTTACGGCGTACGGCGTGGATGAAGTGATTACCGCCGATGGCCAGACCGTCACCGTCGCCGGAGATTTGCCATACCGTCAGGTTGGGATTGGCAACCTTGGCACCTGTAGAGATGGCAGCAGCACGTCCGTGGATGGTCTGCATCGCATACGTATTCATGTAATAGGGCAGACGGCTGGAGCAGCCGATACCTGAGATGACGGCATTCTCCCAAGGAGCTTTGCCGATTTCTGCCATTGCTTTGTGCAGTGAAGCCAGAAAGAAGTGGTCACCACAACCCGGACACCAACGGGGTTGTCCTTTTTTATAGTCTTTTGCTGTATATTCGCACATAATCTTTTTTAATTGAGTTGATAATTGATAGTTGATAATTGGTGGCTGGTCATTGATAATCCGCATATTACGCATGGTTATTATCAATTGTCAACTGTCAATTATCAATTAATTTATTGAACGCTGCGACCAGCTCGGCAACGACGAACGGTTGTCCTTTGACTTCGTTGAACTGGTACGGGGTGAAGTTGTCTATCTTCATACGTAGATAACCTGCAAATTGTCCGAGATTCTGTTCGGCAACTACCACCTTCTTGTACTTCTTCAGAACGGTTTCCGTGTTCTTAGGGAGCGGATTCAGATAAGTGAAGTGGGCGAGGGCAACCTTCTTGCCTGCCTTGTTCATCTCTTCCATGGCCGAATACAAGTGGCCGTATGTACCGCCGAAACCGACAATCAGCAAATCGGCATCATCTGCACAGCCTTGCACTTCTACATCAGGTACGGGGATTTTGGCAACCTTCTCGGCACGCAGGTGGCACATCAAGTCATGGTTTTCGGGATCGGTGGAGATGGCACCGGTATTGCTGTCTTTCTCCAGACCGCCGAGGATGTGCATATAGCCTTCTTGTCCGGGGATGGCCCAATAGCGGACACCTGTTTCGGGATTGCGTTTGTACGGAGTATAGTTGTCCTTCATTTCGGAAGTCACGTAGGGAGGGGTGATGGCGGGATAGTCTGCCAGTTTGGGCAGCTTCCAGGCGCCGGAGCCATTGGCAACAAAGCCGTCGGTCAGCAATACGACCGGGGTCATGTGCTCCAGTGCAATTTTGCTTGCCATGTAGGCTGCGTCGAAACAGCTTGTGGGTGAAGAGGCGGCGATGACGGGCATTGGCTTTCACCGTTGCGGCCGAACAATGCCTGCAACAAGTCTGTCTGCTCTGACTTGGTGGGCAGACCGGTAGAAGGACCGCCACGTTGCACGTCGAGCACAACCAGCGGAAGTTCTGTAATGACTGCCAGGTTCATAGCTTCCGATTTCAGGCAGACACCGGGACCGGAAGTGGAGGTCACAGCCAGCGCACCTGCAAAAGCGGCGCCGATAGAAGTGGCGCAACCGGAAATCTCGTCTTCGCATTGCACGGTCATCACGCCCAGAGACTTGTGCTTGGAGAGTTCGTGCAGTACATCGGTTGCCGGAGTAATGGGATAGGAGCCGAGGAACAGCTTCAAGCCAGCCTTTTCAGCTGCGGCGATGAAACCGTAAGCAGTTGCTTTGTTCCCCGTGATATCCATGTATCTGCCGGGAACGGTAGTCTTACTTTCAATCTTATATGTATGGGCTACGGAAGCATGGGTGTTGTGTCCGTAGTCATATCCTGCATGGATGACCTTGATATTTGCCCCGGCAATTTCGGGCTTTTTGGTCGAATTTCTCGCGGATGAAATCTTCGGCTATTTTCAGATCGCGGTTGAACAGCAGCATACCAGGCCTACTGCAAACATATTGCGGCATTTCAGCATGGACTTGTTGTCCATTCCGGTGTCGGCAAGGCAGTCTTTCACCATCTTCGAGATGGGGGCGGCGATGACATCCTGCTTAATACCCATTTCCTCTATCGGATTATCGGTCTTGAAAGCGGCCTTTTCCAAGTCTGACTTCTGGAAAGCATCTGTATCGATGATGATACAAGCAGTGGATTTAGCAAACTTATATTGGGTTTTCAGTGCGGCGGCGTTCATCGCTACCAATACGTCGCATTTGTCACCTGGGGTATAGACTTTCTCTGCACCGATATGTACCTGAAAACCGGAAACACCGGTGAGTGAGCCTTGCGGGGCGCGGATATCTGCCGGATAGTCGGGGAATGTACTGATATCATTGCCCACGGTAGCCGAAACTGTTGAAAAGATGTTGCCGGCGAGCTGCATACCATCGCCGGAATCTCCGGAGAAGCGGACTACCACTTGCTCCAGTTCTTTGACCATCATGTCGTTTGCCATAACTTACGAATTACTATAGATTATTTGAGGATTACTATTCCGTTTACATAGGCAGCAAATTTCGGAAAGTTAATCGGATTAACAAAACTTTTTTCGGAAAATCGGCAGAATACATTATCTTTGCATCCATAATCAGCTTGCGTCGTGTAAAAATAGTGTAGAAGTTCTATAAATATTCTACATATTCCGCTGATTATCAGTTGAGGCTCTGTAGTTCAACGGATAGAACAAGAATTTCCTAAATTTTAGATAGGGGTTCGATTCCCCTCGGAGCTACTTTTCAAGCCCGTCTCCATTAAGGTGGCGGGCTTTTTGTTGCTTGTTGAATTCGGCTATTATTTCTTCCTTTTTTGTTTTTCTACGAAAAAACAAGAAATCAATCGTTCTGTGTTGAGTTGAAAAATATGGGATTTAAAATTGCGTGATTCTTGTCGTTACTTTTCGGAACTGCTCTTTATAACCGGCTAGGTTATAGCAAACCGGAATGGTACTGTTGCCGACACGGTATATGCCGAATTTGAAGTAATATCCTTCTTCGTCATTGCGGCCAATCAGTATCTCCTCATTGTTTACGATATGTTCTTTCACTTCCTTTTCTGATTGACGGTAGGACATGGTTACGTCAAGAAGTCCGGGTTTAAGAATGGTTTCTTTTTCTTTTCCATATTCGGTCCAGTCTATATTTACCTGAAAAGTTATCCAGCAATCTTTGGGGAAATTCTCGAATGGCATTTTATATGCTATTGTCGAGGTTTTGAAGGTAGAGGTGACTGGATGCATGATTTCTGCCTTGTCAGGATTGGCATTACAGCGGTCGGTCTTGTCCGTCAGCCATTTGCGGTCCGAATTGGCTTTGATGTAGAAATAACCTTGTGAAAAGCCGAAGGCAAGCGGGGGATAACCGCCTTGTTCTATCAGCCAACCGTTCGGTTCCCTGCTCTGTAGAGGGTATCTCCTTGGGCGTTGATTTTGATAATTTTATCATATGCCGTATTTTTCTTGAAAATCATTCGCCTCTCCAGTTCCAGAAACTCCTTGGTACTGAGTCTCATTACTTTGCCATCAGGGTCGGACACAAGTGTACGGCTTGGCATGCCGTGCCATTGGGCAAAGATGGTAGATACGTTTTTGTCAAGGGTATGTGGAATGTAAACAGAGAATGTGTAGCTCATGGATGAACCTTGCGGGCAACTTCCCTTGCCATAATGATAGACGGTCTTCATCTTTTGAGCATTGGGATATTCATCTGCCGGATAGTTTTTGAAATCGTCGGATACGGCATAGCAATAGCATAGTTCGGCGCGACCTTTGGTTTCTCCTTTAGAGTAGCCTTCCAGAGTGTTGTCATCTTGTTTCAGCTCAAAACGGTAAGAAGGCTGTCCTTGAAAGGGACGGGAGTAGTCCAGTTGTATGGCATGGGACTTATTGGTACCTACGGCCACCCAACAGCCGTCGACAATCTGTCGGATACGAGCAGAGTCGGCCTGTACATTCACACGTTCCTTGATGGGAGTTAATTCCGGCCATTCCATTATTTCGGGCAAACCTTTTTTTGATTTCACTCCATAGAAGTTGGATTGGGATTTGTTTTTTGCCCGGATAAGGCGTAGTTTGCATTTTGTTGATTTGTCAGGGGCCAGCGTTACGCTTTCTCCGGTTTTCAGGTCCAGTTCATAGGTCTCATTACCCAGCGGTTTGATGGAGACGGTACGTCCTGCAGATAGCTGATGGACGGCATCCCATCCGGATAACTGTATACGGCAAGGTTGTCCTTTTTCACTGGTCAGGCTGACCCATTCGGTTCTTCCGTCTTGGCGTTGAGCCGAGACGGTAAATCCTCCTTCCGTCCTGAGGGCATGGAAAGCACAATCTTTCCAATGGTCTGGCACAGCCGGGAAGATACGTATAGTCTCATCCAGCTTTGTATAAGCAGCTCAGTAAGGGAGGCCGCAGCACTTAATGGGGTTTCTATTACCGGATTCTTACCTTGACTTTCCACATAGAATGTATTGGGTAGCAGAATGCTGATTCCGATTGGTTTGTTGATGAAATGTGCCAAGCGTTCGTAAGCCTTGTTACCGTTACCCAAATAGGCATATAGAGAAGCTGCTCCGGTATAGGAATATCCTGCTAATCCTTTCCCATCTTCTAAAGACAACCAGTGTTCGATGGATTTCTCCAGGAGTTTACGGTTCTCTGGTACATCGGGATGTAAAAGTCGGAAAGGGTAGAAGGCCAATAGGTGCGAATAATGGCGGTGGGACTTCTCCAGTGGTTTGTTGGCGGCAATCATCAGACCGTTTTCATTGGTGGGATATGGAGCCAGTCGTGTCAGGATTTCTTTCCAGCGTGCATAGTCGGGATGAGTGCTTGAAGTTCTGTCATGACATGCTATCAATGTTTGGAGCAACCAGCTCAGTGAAGCTAATCCGTAATTGCTGTCATTGTATTTTTGGAACCCTTCATATTCGGGAGACTCAATATGGGTGAGATGCCATGTGTTTTCTTTATAACACAGTATTTTATCGAATACGGCAAATGCGTCCAGTGCTTTTGGAACTACTTGTTGTTTGATATCTTGCCAGTCAGCACCGGCATATCGCAGGTACATATAATAGTTTTGCAATGCCCAGGTGTAGTCACCTATCTTGCATGGTTCAATAGAACGGACAAGTGAAGGAAACACTTCATCCATCAGTCGCTGGAAGTTTTTGCCTTGTTCCATCCTATTGGCTGGTCCTATGGCATATAAGTCAGTTGTATATTTAGGTTCCACCAGAAACTGGGCCATGGGCTCAGTTTGAAGAAAGTGCCCATTACGTCCATTGCCGGGCCATCCGGATGAGAACAAGTGGCAAGTTTGTACATCTGTATGAAATAAAAGTTCTCCAGTTTTTTGTCCGGAATGGAAAGGAAAGAACGTTCGTGGTAGGCATTCCACCACTGGCGTGTCTTTTGTTTCAACAATTTAGTTCCTGTAATCTGTGTTGCTTCTACAATCTTCATGGCTTTGGCAAGAGAGAGGGATGAAGCCGGCACTTCATTGGCTGTAGACACGTACAATACGGAACATGATTTTCCGCCCGGCACCTCTTTCCAGTAGGTTGCATAGTCTCCTCCCGCCAACAAGGACTGTACCCAACTACCTTCTTTGTTCTTTTTGGTTGATCGACAGGTGCGGGGTTGTCCTTGTATTTTAATTTTTCTTTCAAATGGGGAAATACTCTTATGCGGGGAGAGCATGGGTTCCCGGGAATCCCCTTCCAGCGGTAAGGGACTCCGGAGGAAACTTCCACGATATTCACTTCTTCGGGTTGGGGAGTATAGGCGTGGAAAGTCAAGTCTCCTTTGTCTGTTTTTAGGTGTCCGGTCAGTTCGGCATTGTAAATGTCGAGATAAAAAGTGCCTGAAAGTATCTTCCCTTCAGGGAATAATAGCATTTTACCGACATCAAGCCTGCAAAAATCCACCATTTTATCTGCCTCTTCCGTGCCGATGGAGGTTTTTCGGTAGGGAGCTTTCCTATGATCTGTGACATCGGGACGTCCCAGATGGAAAACTAATGCATTGAGTGTGGAATCGGCATATACCATCATGCCGACCAATCCATTACCTAAAAAAGCACCTTCATTCCATTGCATGGGTAATTGTTCCCATATCAAGGCATGTTGGCGCATATACTTTTCCATGTCCGGAAACGAAGCTCCGGACATGGAAGTACATATGAAAAACAATAAAATTACGATTTTGATTGTACTACGCATAAATTTATTCCTTTTAGTTGGGCAACGGTATCATTGCTCTACGACCATAGTTAAATTTCAGACCTCTTTTATAAGCTTCAGGACCATATAGGTCTTGGATATCCATTTCACCCAAGTTCACGAGGATTCCCCGCGCCATGAGTCCGGCATCTTCGTTTTCAAGGCGTGGCAGGTTTCTGCGGCTTCTCTCAGCTCCGACAGGAAAGGACGGATACAGTCACGCATATCAGGGTCTAAAGATAAGCATTCCAGTGAAGAGTACCCTATTTTTCTGTATTTTTCCTCTGTGGGAATAATTAGGCGGGCAACGCTTTCTTGACTTTTACCCAGATAGGCTGCGGCATAGGCGGCTTCGGAAGCGATGTAGGGATTACTGTCTTGGAGGAGTGCCAACAAGGCTTGCGGACAAGAAGATATTTGCTTTTCTCTGGCAAGTTTGGCATATCCTACTACTCCCCAGAATCTCATTTCGGATAGCGGATTGGTAATTGCTTCTTCTAACATAGACAGAGAGGCGGTGGTTGCTGTTCCAGCTGTTTCAACAAGAGTATAAAGTTCGTTCAGAGGATATTTCTCCTTGCGCACTTTGTCGTAAAGAATATGACCGGTGCGTGAAGTGGGAAGGAAGAACCCCAAATCACCGGTGACACGAATATGGTCAGATAGTGCTTGGCGCATTTTGGACAAGATTTCTGCATATTCGGGAGTACCGGATAAGTCGTGCAGTTCATCCGGATCTTTTTCAAGGTCAAACAGCATTTCTGCCGGATGGGCTTCGAAAGTCAGTTTCCAGTTAGGTTGGTATTATGCCCTTCCAATACTAGTTTATCCCATGCTTTGTTGGAAGGCATTCCCCATTGATAATAATTGCGCAGGGCAAACTGACGATAGGGGATATAACTACGGATATATTTGAAACGCCCATCGGTAACGGCGCGTACCGGCATGAATGATGCAATTGATTGGCTGCTAATGCAAATTGCATCTGGCGTTTTTCTTTGTTTGCAAACTTGCCGTAAAGTGCTTTGCCCTGCATCTGTTTGGGTGGTTTTACCCCTGCAAGACTAAGTACGGTAGGCCCTAAATCCGTGAAGTTGACCAAGCTGTACTCTTTGCCTGAAGCCTGCTTGGCCAGGTGTTGCCATTTGGGCGGGAAATAGACAATCAGAGGTACTTTTAGACCGCTTTCGTACAAATATCCTTTACCACGGGGTATACAACCGCCGTGGTCACTGAAGAAAAATATAATTGTATTTTCATCCAAGCCTTTCTCTTTCAGGTCTTTCAGGAAGAATCCCAGCCAGGTATCCACGTCTTGTACTGCTTCTAAATGACCAGCATAGTCGGAACGTACTTCCGGCAAGTCGGGAACATAAGCAGGCAATGAAAGCAATGCCGGGTATATGCCTTCCCGTGTGTAATCTCTGCGTCCGTCTGTATGGAAAGTTCGGATGCGTCCCATGTGTGAGGTTACCGTGTTGAATACAGCGAAAAAGGGTTGGTTCTTTTTTCGTTTGGGACTATTGTATGAGGCTTTGTTGCTACATTCGTCCCAACATATTTTATTGTCAGTGGTAGAGTTGTAGTGTGTCTTGCTGTTGTTTGTACAGTAATATCCGGCTTCGCGTAATTTCTGTGGAAAGAAGATGTCAGCAGGTGTATCGTAGGGCACAGGATGGATGTCCATGCCGTAAGTGCTTGAATAGCATCCGGTAATCAGTGAAGAACGGGCAGCCGAGCTCTGGGGAGCTACGGACCATGCGTTCATAAACTGTATGCCGCGGGCGGCAAGGCTGTCCGCATTGGGAGTATGTACTCCTCTGTTGCCGTAGCAACCGAATTCGTATGCACTAGTATCTTCAAAGGTGAGCCAAAGAATATTGGGCTTTTCGTTTTTTGTGTCTGCCGCCTTTGTCTGTGTGGAATACAATCCGCAGAAGGCAGTACACATTAATAAAGGTAGGTGTCTCATAAGGCATTAAGAATTAAGAACATTTGTTTCCCGCAGCTAAAGTAGTCCGTTTGTGTTTAACCGAGACTTCCTTATGTTTAAAAGTGTACCAATATTGTTTTGGCAAGTGAGGTTTCAACAATATTAGCATTGATTCAACAATATTACAAGAGGTTTAAACGCCCATTGGCATGATATTGAATAAAAAGAGAGTGAAATACTGATAACAAAGGACTAATTTTGAACATTAAAATCTAACCATAAAAGAGATATGAAAAACATGTTGTTTATGATGGTGCTGTTTTGTGTATCATCTTTGGCAGGACAGGCACAGAATGTATATGCGAATTCTTTTGATGATTCATTGCGTAGTGAAGCGGATAAGCTGTTGACGGAATGGATGGATACTTTTCTGGCTTATCAGTGCACCTGTTCCGATTCCGCACTTGATGGAGGAGTCTTGTGCCCTGCATGTGCCGTATGCATGGACGTATAGGTGATGCCGTACTTCCTTTGATGTATTTGGCGGAAAAGACCGGGAACCAAAAATATTTGCTTGGAGCCAAGCGCCTGATGGCGTGGATGGAGAATGTACACCGTCCGGACGGGTCATGGATGAACGATGTACATGTATCGGATTGGAACGGTACGACGGTATTTGCGGCGATTGCTCTTTATGAAGCTTTGCATTATCACGGACATCTATTGGATGATTCAACCCGTAATCATTGGAAACAGCGATTGATAGAGGCTGGTGAGTTTATGATGAACAATCCTTTCATTTATAGCCGAAGGCGAGAAGGCATGAGAAATATGAATGTAAACTATTCTGCTTCGGCAACCTATGCACTATATGCTATTGGTGAGATGTGCAATCGGCCTGAATTTAAGAAGGAAGCCGGAGAGATCGCTTTCGGATTAAAAGAATATTTTACCACGAATGACTGTTTCTTGTATGGCGAGGGACCTAATATCGCCTCAGAAACTCCAAACGGTTGCCGTCCGGTAGATTTGCTTTATAATGTAGAAGAATCACTGCCTAATATGGCATATTATGCAGTGATGGCAAACGACATGGAACTATTTTCGCTTGTGGAACGTTCCATGGAAACTCATCTTGAGTTTATGTTACCCGATGGCGCTTGGGACAACAGTTGGGGAACACGAAGCTTTAAATGGACTTATTGGGGTGGGCGTACCAGTGATGGCTTTATGGGAGGTTATTATTTGATGGCTGCTGCCCGTCATCCGGAATATTTGGAAGCCATTCGCCGCAATATCCGTTTATTGAGTAAGGCTACCCATGGTGGACTTCTTTATGGAGGAATGCATTATTTTGCATCCGGTGTTTCTCCTTGTATTCATCATACATTTGGGCATGCCAAGGCGTTGGCTTCTTTTTAGAACTGCCTTCTGTGAAAATGACTTCTTTGGAAAAGCTTCCCCGTGACTCCGTTTACGGAGTGAAGTTCTTTAAGGATATTCGTACGTGGCTTTTATCCCAAGGAGATTGGCGTGCCACATTTACCGGATATGACGCCGAATATAAAGTGAAAGGGACTCATCCAATGGGAGGTGCTCTTTCGTTGTTGTGGCATGCTCAGGCAGGACCTATATTTGCTGCGACTATGAACCGGTATAAATTGATTGAAGCTCCCAATATGCAGGACAATGTCCGTAAATATCTGATGGGAGGTACCCCCCGGTTGAATCGATTCAGGATGAAGTTGCATATAGTAATCTGGACGATTTGAATACGGACATTACTTGTTTTATAGAAGACGGGTTCTGTCGATTTAATGTAAATTCTCATTTGGTTGATATCAATCAACAGTCTCCAAAGCAGGGAGAAGTACCGGTAGAGGTGAACTATGCATTTTCAGAACAAGGAGTGAGCATAAGCGTGGAACGTTGCAATGACTCGGCTTACCTTGTGTTGCCAGTTATCGCGTCGCCCAAAGAAGAGGTGAGGATAAGTACGCGAGAAGCTCCATAAAAAAAAATAAGGGGATATTGTACATCACTTGCGAAGCAGGATATATAGATGTAGCACCGACAGATAGTGATGGACGAATCTTTAATCCGGTTCCAGGATTCTCTTTTGTACCTTTGCGAATAATACCGGAAAGTATTGGCAAGAAAATACAGATTAATATTTACTTTTGCTAATGTATTTTATTTATTTGCCTCATAATAGATTACAAACATGAAAATACAGCAATATTTGTTAGTGCTTTTAGAAGTATTATTCCCCTACATGTTGAATGCCGATGTCACTGAAGATATTCACTTTTCCCATATTGGTTTGGAGGAAGGATTGTCGCATAGTACGATTTTTGCGATTAATCAGGATAAAGGAGGGAATTTATGGTTTGCGACGTATGATGGTGTGAATAAATATGATGGTTACAACTTTATTGTATATCGTCATCAATATACCAATCCCAAAAGTATTGCCAGCGATATATCCCGTTGCATCACAATGGATGATTCAGACCGGATTTGGATAGGAACTCGTGAGGGGTTGTCTCTTTACAATCATTATAAGGATGAATTTTCCAATTATTATTATAAGAGAAATGGTTTGAACGTAGCTGTGACCAGTATTATCCCGATAAAAAAAGATTGGTTGATGTTGGGTACTGCCGAAGGCATTTCTGCTTTTTGATGTAAAGAAAGAGTGTTTCCTTTCGGATACATTATCCTCTTCTTTGCATGGATTGCAGCCGGCAGCTTGGTACGCAGGGTGATTGTATCTATATAGGTACTGAGGAAGGTGTATATATTTATACTTTGTCAAACGGTATTTTGGAGAAACTAGTGGATGTGCTACTGGCATCCGGTTCATGCCATTCTGTGCAGATGTTTAATAGAATATGGCTGGCTACGGAGGGAGATGGACTTTATCTGTACGACATGAAGACAAAGGAGCTGAAGAATTACCGTTATGAAGATGGGAAATCAGGATTGAACTCAAACTATGTGCGTTCTTTAGCACTGGATACAGAGAATCGCCTATGGGTGGGAACCTATGGTGGATTGAATATCTACAAGGAGGGATCAGACAGTTTCTCGTCCATTAAAAGCTCTGAGATTCAGGAAGGAAGTTTATCGCAGAATTCAGTCCGGAGTATTTTCAGAGATTCGCAGGGTGGCATGTGGCTGGGTACTTACTGGGGAGGGCTGAATTATTATCATCCTTTGTGTAACCGTTTCCAGCGTATCAAACATGTCCCGTTCTTGAACTCACTCAGTAATAATGTGGTCAGTTGCATTGTTGAGGATAACAAGCATAATTTGTGGATTGGCACGAGCGATGGCGGTTTGAATTACTATGATAATGCCTCTCAGCTATATAAGAATTATCTATTCAATTCGGGCAATCTAGATGTACCTTTCAAGGATATCAAGACGGTGTATGTAGATGAGGTACAAGATAGAATATATGTGGGGGCACATGCCGGAGGAATGATGGTTTTACATCGTAAATCCGGTTACATAGAATATTATAATCGTCACAATAGCAATTTGCCGAGCAATAATATCTATTCTATCATTCAGACGGGTATGGGGGGCTTTGGGTGGCATCGCTGGAATATTTATTGCATTTTGATATAGATAAACGCAACTTTACGATTGTTGATGTAGATGAGGACGGGCACAAATTGCAGCAATACAATCGCTTGTTGTTTTGTGACTCAAAGAAACGTATATGGCTGGGGGAGAAATGGGAATTTCTGTTTTTAACCAGGTAGGTACCTCTTTGCTCCCTAATACGGATTTTCAGATAGCTTCTGTGTTGAAGCAAGCGTTTGTGAATTGTTTTTATGAAACATCTTCCGGATATCTGTGGATTGGAACACGTAACGGATTGTTTGCTTTGAAAGAGAGTGATAAGCAGTTCCTGCAATATACCACAGAAAACGGTCTGCCGAGTAATGTTATTTATGGAATTCTGGAAGATGCTTACGGGCGTTTATGGATAAGTACGAATCAAGGGTTGAGTTGCCTGAATCCGGAGAGTGGGAAGTTTCGTAATTTCACGATTATGGACGGATTACAAGGCAACCAGTTTAATGCTGGGGCTTATTGTCGAAAAGACAATGGCTACATGTTGTTTGGTGGAGTCAACGGCATTACTTCATTCCGTCCTGAAACGTTGATTGATAATCCTTATGCTCCCAAACCTGTAATCAATAAATTATTTGTTCATAATAAGGAGGTATTACCGGATGATGAAACCGGAATCTTAAAGGAAAGTATTACATACGTGAATCGTATAACTTTATCTTCATCTCAGAATTCATTCGCCATTTCTTTTGTCGTTTCCAATTATATAGCGGGTAAACATAATACATTTACCTACAAACTGGAGGGATATGATAATGTATGGTATAAGCAGAATGATATCAGCCTTGTTTCTTACTCCAATTTACCGGCAGGGGATTACACTTTTTGTATAAAAGCAGCAAACAATGATGGTAAATGGAATGAGGAACCCGCCATACTTCATATACATATATTGCCGGTTTGGTATTCTACTTGGTGGGCGCTTTCCTTGTTTGCTTTGTCGTTTGCTTTGTTGGTGTTCGGTATCGTACGCTTCTTCTGGCTACGCAAGAGTATGCAGGCTGAAATACGAATGGAACGGCTTGATAAAGAAAAGCGGGAAGAGATAAGCCAGATGAAAATCCGTTTTTATGTTAATATCTCGCACGAGTTACGGACTCCGTTGACTTTGATTGTTGCGCCCTTGCAGGAATTACTTGATCGTATCAGTGGGCATTGGGAGCATGAACGGTTGCTTTATGTGCAGCGGAATACCAACCGTCTCTTGCATTTGGTTAATCAGTTAATGGATTTCCGGCGTGCTGAGTTAGGGATATTTGAACTCAGGGCTGTGTATTCCAATGCTTATAAGCGGATATTGAACTGTTTTATGAATTATGAAAGTTTGTCTAAAAGGAAGGATATAGACTATAACTTCTATACAGAGTTGCAAGATAAAAATGTTCTTTTCGATGAGAACTATCTGGATTTAATTGCAAATAATCTGCTTTCGAATGCCTTTAAATATACCGAAGTCGGCGAAAGTATCACTGTGAAACTTTACATAGAAGGTGACAATCTTGTCTTGCAAGTGATAGATACAGGCATTGGCATCCCATTGGAGAAGCAGGAAAAGATTTTTGAACGTTTTTATCAGGTGGAAAATGGACGTGAAGGGAGTGGTATCGGGCTCTCATTGGTTCAACGTCTGGTGGAATTACATCATGGGCGGATTATTCTACAGAGTGAAGTTGGTAAAGGTTCTACTTTTACGATTTATCTGCCGCAGGATGAATCCGTATATACGCAAGAAGAGTTGCTTGGAGGAAGTGGGAATGAAGGAGAACAACGTGTATATTCCACCAATGCAAATGACATTTATATCGGTGATGACGAAAAGTTGGGGGAAGAGGATAGTACGGATGAAGTAAACGGTAAACGTGGTACTATCTTGGTCGTAGAGGACAATAGGGAACTGAGACGGTACTTGGTGAACGGTCTGTCTGCGCTGTTTGATATGTTGGAAACGGAGAATGGGCAAAAAGCGCTGGATATTCTGAAAGACAAGGATGTAGATTTGATTATAACAGATGTCATGATGCCTATAATGGATGGCGTTAGGTTATGCAAGTTAGTGAAACAGAATCTACGTACTTGCCATATTCCGGTTTATATGTTGTCTGCCAAAGTAGATATCAAGTATCAGTTGGAAGGTTTACAGGTAGGAGCCGATGATTACATTGCCAAACCGTTCTCTATGGAAGTGTTGAGAACCAAGATTCTGAATATGCTGCGTACACGTTATCGTATATTCGAGCGATATTCCAATATGACGGAAATAAAACCGGAAAAGCTTACGAACAATACGATGGATGAGGAACTGTTGCGGAAGGCTATTGCTGTTGTTGAGAAAAATATGGATAATGTGGAATTTTCTACAGAACAGTTCGCGCGTGAGATGAATATGAGCCGTTCGAATCTTCATTTGAAATTAAAGGCGATAACGGGAAAATCTGCTATTGATTTTATACATAAGATACGGTTTAACCGAGCATGTCAGTTATTGAAAGAAGGAAAGTATACCGTTTCAGAAATCAGTTTTATGGTGGGCTATAACACTCCTTCTTATTTTGCGGCACGTTTCAAGAAGTATATCGGTTGTTTGCCTACAGAATATGGAAAGAAATGATATTAGTTACTTGGTTATGAAGGCATGTGTAATTGGGGCGTTAATAATTATCTCATGTTTATCAGTTTCGTGTGGGCAAACCTCTTTATGCCAGCTATCTGTATTTAAGAACAGTAGCATCCTTAGCGGAAGGGATACTGTAGAAATGTTTACATTGGTAAATGCGAACGGAATGTCTGTTCAAGTGACGAATTATGCCGCTTCGCTGACGGACGTCTTTGTTCCTGACAGACAAGGGCGTTTTGAACACGTGGTTTTGGGATTTGACAGTCTGGAATGTTATCTGGGAAGACATCCAAAATTGGGAGCTACGGTAGGAAGATTTGCCAATAGAATTAAAAATGCGGAATTCTGTTTGAATGGGCAGACTTATCACCTGGAAAAGAATAATAATGGGCATTCTATCCATGGTGGAACAAACGGCTTTAGTCATCGGATCTTTAAAACGGATACATTTTATGTTGTAAAAGATACAGCTATTGTGGTTTTTAAATATAGCAGTATTCATCTGGAAGAAGGATTTCCCGGTAATCTGGAACTTTCAATGGCTTACAAACTGACTAATCATAATGAGATTGTTCTGGAATATACAGCTACTACGGATAAGCCTACGGTAGTTAATTTTACAAATCATAGTTATTTTAATCTAACAGGTTGCACCAGAAACGTGTTGAATCATATTTATAGGATTTATGCGGATTCCATAACTCCTACAGATTCCATGGGTATCCCTACCGGAGAGTTAATGCCTGTGGTGGGTACTGTATATGATTATACTTCTCCACAATCGGTGGAAAAAAGAGTACAGAAAATGGGAAAAGGATATGATGTGAATTATAGACTGGATAAATACCCAGGTTCGTTAGAGTTGGCAGCTATCGTAGTGGAACCTATATCCGGTAGAGTGTTGAAAGCATACACTACTGAACCGGGAATGCAATTTTATATTCCAAATTCAAATATGGATTATCTTATTGGTCATGGTGAAAAGAAATATGGCAGATATTATGGATTTTGTCTTGAAATGCAGCATTTCCCCGATGCTCCCAATAATCCTCAATTTCCTGCTACAAGTTTGTTGCCGGGAGAAATATATCGGCAGGTCACTATTTATAAATTTGAAACAATATCAGAATAATATATTTAATCAACTAAAGTTTACTAATTATGAAAAAGAAAACATGGAAAAGATGTGTATGTATGATTGGAGTAGTTCTTTTTGCGGTAACGGGTTTGAATGCCAATAATAGAGTGCCTGATAGTCCTATTAAGAAAACAAGAAGCAATACTTTTATTATAGAGAAAGAAAAAGCGTGGGAGCCGGCAGGTGAAGGTGTGGCCAGACAGATTATGGGCTATGATGGGCAAGTAATGTTGGTTAAAGTCAAATTTGAGAAAGGGGCTATAGGAACTCCTCACACGCATTACCACACGCAAACGACTTATGTGGCAAGTGGTAAATTTGAGTTTACAGTGGGTGATGAAAAGAAGATTGTAGAAGTGGGAGACGGTATTTATATTGAACCGGATATTTTGCACGGCTGCGTTTGTCTGGAACCCGGGGTTTTGATTGACTGTTTTGCTCCGATGCGAGCTGATTTTTTGAAATAAGCCTTGAAAAGATGCTTTGTACAATTTGTTTTTCGTGTAATACAAGTTGATAAAGCTACTGTTTAATCGGTTGATTTCCCTTTTGTGGTAATCTGTGAAGTTGTTTTTGCACAAAAATAGTGTGTAGTGAACAATATTAGTATGGAAAAAGTGTAAAAGTAAAAGCAACAAAAACAATACTTTTGCACTTTTTTTAGTGCTTGTCGTATGTTTGTCATCAGAAAAATTCTAAAGTTAAACCTTAGATTATTTATTATGTACAAATTAAAAGAATTGTTTTTAATGTTTATCCTCGCTTTTGTCAGTTTGGTTGCATACGCACAAAGTTTGACAGTAACCGGTAAGGTGATTGATAGTGAAGGATATGAAGTGATTGGAGGTAGTGTAACTATTAAAGGTGTTGCCGGTGTTGGAACAGTTACCGACGTAAATGGTAACTATACTCTGAAAGTGAATGATGCATCCAAAGATGTATTGGTTTTCTCGTATGTAGGTATGACTCCGCAAGAAGTGAAAGTCAATAACCGAAGTGTAATCAATGTGACTCTACAGGCTGATGCCGTATTACTGGAAGACGTTGTGGTAATTGGTTATGCAGCCGTTCCTCGTAGAGATTTGACCGGTTCGGTAACCTCTGTTAGCAGCAAAGAACTTTCTAAAGTGCCAGTAAGTGATGTTACACAAGCCTTGACCGGACGCATGGCAGGTGTGATGGTGCAGCAGAGTGAAGGTACTCCGGGTGCTTCCATTTCCGTGCGTGTGCGTGGAGGTATCTCTATCACACAAAGTAACGAACCTCTTTACATTATCGACGGCTTTCCCAGTGAAGACGGTATGTCTACCCTCGACCCCGCTGAAATTGAAACCATTGACGTGTTGAAGGATGCTTCGGCCACTGCCATCTATGGTGCTCGTGGTGCCAATGGTGTAGTTGTAATCACTACGAAGAATGGTAGTAAATCAGGTGGCAAGGCTACAGTGACTTTTGACAGTTATGTCGGTGTCAAAAAGATTGCAAACAAATTGGATGTACTTAATGCCGGTGAATTTGCCAGATTGGATTACGAACGTACATTGTGGAGAATGGGTACAGGAGATTCCGGTGCGGATGGTATGACCAAATGGGAAGAGAGATACGGTAAGTTCAGCGATCTCGCTTCCATATATAATGGTCGCAAGGGTATCGACTGGCAAGATGAAACCTTGGGTCGTAATGCTATTACTCAAAACTATCGTGTAGGTGTATCCGGAAAGACGGAGAAGATGAATTACAGTCTGGCTTACTCATACTACAACGAAGAAGGTGCTATGGTATACAGCGGTAGTAAAAAGCATAACATCTCATTCAACATGAATCATGAGATAAACAAATGGTTAACGGTAAATTCACGTATCAGTTACGACCAGATGCGTGTGGAAGGCATGGGTACATCAGAAGGTGGTGACCGCTTCAACAAGATGCAGCACATCTTGCAGTATCGTCCTACAGTAGGTATTATGGGGGTAGATGAAGATTTATTATACGGCGAAGATCCTCTGTTGGCAGATGATAATGGCAACGTTATGCAGAATCCGCTGATTTCGGCAGCAGAAGAGCTCAACGATAGGGAATGGCGTACTTTCCAGGCCAATGGTGGCGCTACCATTAAGCTGCTGAAAGGACTATCTTTCCGTAGTACGGTAGGTATGCGCTATCAGACTCGTCGTAATGATGTATTCTATGGTGATGAATCTATTACAGGTAAGCGTTCCAGTATTCAAGGTTCAATTACTAATTTGGAAAATAGCAGTTTTCAGACTTCCAATGTTTTGACCTATTCTTGGAAAAACAAAATTCATACTTTACAGTCATTGCCGGACATGAATATGTGGAAAGATGGTCACGCAGCTTTTCTGCAAGTGCCAGTCAGTTTCCGAATGATGAAATAGGTTTGGGAGACCTCTCACTGGGTGTTCCAGGTGTTCCCACTTCCAGTGAAAACTACGATGATAAATTGCTTTCCTTCTTTGGACGTATAAACTACAACCTGATGGATAAATATCTTTTTACTGCTTCAGTCCGTGCTGACGGTTCTTCCAAGTTCGGTAAGAACAACAAGTGGGGGTATTTTCCGGCTTTCTCGGCTGCATGGCGTTTAGGCGAAGAAGAATTTATCAAGGATTTGGGAATCTTCTCCGACTTAAAATTCCGCATCGGTTATGGACTTGCGGGTAACAATCGTATTGGTAGTTATCAAAGTCTTGCTCTTATGAATTCTGTTACTGCTGCCAATGGCAACGGTGCACAAGCAGGCTATGCTTCTCGTCAGGTGCCTAATCCCGATTTGAAATGGGAGGCAAATAAGACATTCAACGTAGGAATAGATTTTGGTTTCTTGAACCAGCGTATCACATTCTCGCCGGAATTCTACATCAATCGCAGTAGCAACTTGCTGCTGAATGCCAAACTGCCTAACTCTTCCGGTTATACTAGTATGGTTATCAACGCAGGCGAAACTCAAAATTCGGGTGTGGATTTGACTATCAATACGGCAAACATCGTATCCAAAGATTTTACTTGGAACACTTCGGTTACTTTCTCCCACAACAAGAACAAGGTTAAGAAACTGACAGGTGAAGATGTACAGTTGTATCTGGCCAACTTTGGTTATAGTGGTGCGGGGGCATCCCATCAGATTGGAGTAAATCAACCATTGGGACAATTCTACGGTTATGTGACTGACGGATTGTATCAGGTGGAAGACTTCAATTACGATGCTACAACCAAAACTTATACATTGAAGGACGGTGTACCTTATCATGGCGACAAGAAGAATATCCAGCCAGGTTACTGGAAATTTAAGAACGTGGACGGTAGTGAAGACAACCAAATTACTGAAAGTGATAAGACCATTATTGGTAATGCCTTGCCTGATTTCTATGGCGGTATCAACAATACTTTCAGTTGGAAGGATTTTGACTTGAGCATCTTCTTTACTTACAGCTATGGTGCGGAAGTACTGAATGCTACTAAGTTGACCAATACCAAGACTGCCCTTACTAATAAAAACGTTCTGTCGGTAGCTGATGATGCTCATCGTTGGGTGACTATTAATGCCAATGGTGAACTGATTACGAATCCGGAAGAACTGGCAGCAGTGAACCAGGGAAAAACAGTAGCTCATTTCGGTGATAACGGATCCAACAACACCTACATTCATTCTTGGGCCATTGAAGATGCTTCTTATTTGAAATTGAGTAATATCACTTTAGGGTATACCTTCCCCAAGAAAGTGATAAATAAAATTGGTCTGACCAAATTGCGTCTGTATGCAACGGGCAATAATTTGTTTACATGGACTCCTTATACCGGTTTCGATCCGGAAGTATCTACCATGAGTAGCGCGTTAACTCCCGGTGTCGATTTCGGTGCTTACCCCAGAAGCCGCTCTTTCGTATTTGGTGTGAACGTAGCATTTTAATTAGAATTAAAAAGGGAATAATAAGATGAAAAACAAAATGATATATGCGCTTGGCGCAATGATGCTTGTAGGGGTTACTTCTTGTGACCTGACTGAAAAGCCCAGCTCATTCTACGAGAAAGATACTTATTTCGTGACAGAAGGAAAAGCCCAGATGGCTGTAGTCGGAATCTATGACTGTCTTGAAACTACAGACTATTATGGACAAAATATCATGCCGTTCTTTGGGTCGGACGACATGTTCATGGTACGTGGAACCGGTTCGGACGGAACTCGCCGTGACATATCCCACTATCTGTACAATGCTTCTAATACTTGGATTGCTAGTGTATGGAGATGTGCTTACCAAGCTCTCGATCGTGCCAATGTGGCTATTGCCAGCATCGAGGCTATGTCAGGTTTTGCAGAAAACAAAAACCTGCAGGAAATTGACGGGCAAGCTCGATTCCTCCGTGCCTACATAGCTTTTGACCTAGTGAAATTCTTTGGTGATGTACCGTTCAGCACGGAATATACGAATGGTTTTGCTAATACATCCAAACCTCGTACCGACCGTGAGCTGATTTATGACCAAATCATCGAAGATTTGAATTATGCAAAAACATATTTGAAATCTGGTCGTGAAGTGGCTTCTTCTGAAATACCTTGTAGCGGTGCTGCCCATACTTTACTGATGCGTGTCTATTTGCAACGCGCTGGCTATAGCCTGAACTGTTCATCGCGTCAATTGACCCGTCCGGATGATACTACCCGAAAGGGATATTTTGAAGCGGTGATTAAAGAATGGGAAGCTCTGAAGGCTGAAGGCTACCATGGTTTTTATGCAGGTGGTTATGAGCAACTGTTTAAGAACTATTCTCAGCTGACATTGGACAATCAGGAATCTCTTTGGGAGATCGCTTTCGAACCCAACCAAGGTTTGAAGGACAATGCCGGTGTATGGGCAACTTACAACGGACCACTTGTAGATGCTCCGGGAAGTTATCCCGGCACAAGCAGTTATATGGGACGTGCCAATGCTTTCTTTGTGGTATTACCATATTGGAAGTCTTTCTATGAGTCAAATGAGGATGGAAGCATAAAAGATGTACGTCGTGACGTGAATTTCGTGGATTATGCTATCAAGTGGGACAAAAATAAAGAAACTCAGGAAAAATCGCATACTTCTGCCGATATCAACAAAAATCTGAACAGATATCCGGGCAAATGGCGCAGAGAATGGATGGCTCCGGGTTTTGTGGATCCCAACAATACAGGCGTCAATTATGCTCCGTTGCGTTATGCTGATGCTGTTCTGATGGCAGCTGAAGCTTATAACGAAATCGGCAACACAACCGAAGCATGGAAACTATTGAATGACGTCCGTGTACGTGCCGGTGCTACTCCTATAAGTACAGCCAATTATTCAAGCTTGTTGAAGGCTCCGAAATTGTATGATTTGCCATTTATTCCGGATGGTGATGATGCCGGCAGATTCCGTACAGCATTGTATTGGGAACGTGCTTTTGAACTTTGCTACGAAGGTCAACGTAAATATGATTTACTACGATGGGGTATTCTGGAAGCATCTTTAAAAGCTGCTCAGAACTACATGGAATCATGGATTCCGGGACCAGATGAATATATAACGGATGCTGCACGTAAAGATTGGAATCCGGTGAAATGGGCTAAGTCCAATTACGTAGCAGGCCACAACTTTACCACAGGCAAGCATGAACTTTACCCCATTCCATTGGCCGAAATCCAATCGAACGCGGCTTTGAATGGAGAAAACAATCCGGGATTTGAGTAATTTCATTTTCTGGGTATGAACTGACAATGGATGGAGAAAGTATAAACATCTTACTGTTTCTCCATCCTTGTATGTAAGGATGATAATTTGAGCAGATATAACCTATAGAATATGCATATATTTATGAAGAAATTTTTATTATTTTGTTACGCAGTTGCTACATTGCAGGGATTCTCTGGCTGTTCACCCAGTCAACCAAAGGAAGATTACGGCTGGTTGAAAAACGCGATAGACACTTCTGTGCAACAACTGGAAGAAACAGTGGCGGATGTAGGGGATTCAGTCTTGTTGCCCCGTTCCATCTGGACGGGATACGATATGGATTTTCTCTGTAGCCAGTTACAAAGAGAGCCTGTAACTTTTAAAGACTCCTTGCGGATGAAACCTGTGAAAGATGCCTTGGGAAGCCGTAGATATTGCAGTTCCATCTATGATTGGACAAGCGGTTTTTTCCCCGGAAACTTGTGGTACGCATATCAGTTGACTGGTATAGAAGACTTGAAAAAAGATGCGGTGAAATTTACGAATTACCTATATCCGTTGAAAGATTATAAAGGTACACACGATATCGGATTCATGGTGAATTGCAGTTATGGTAATGCGCACCGTCTGTCTCCTGCCGACACTATCCGTCAGATATTGGTACAGACTGCTGATAATTTGTGCGGTCGTTTCGACTCGAACATAGGCTGTATCCGTTCCTGGGATTTTGGGAAGTGGAATTTCCCTGTGATTATTGATAATATGATGAATCTGGACTTATTGTTTTACGTCAATCATCTTACGAATGATTCCAAGTATAAAGAAGTCGCATTGAGACATGCTGAGACAACAATGAAAAACCACTTTAGAAACGATCATTCGTCCTACCATGTAGTAAGCTACAATAGCGATGGCAGCGTAGAAATGAAATGTACGCATCAGGGGAAAATGATGGAATTCCTCATGGGCGCGCGGACAAGCTTGGGGAGTATATGGATATACATCCTGTTATCGTGAGTCGAAAGATGCAGCCTTCTTACAGCAAGCCCAAAATATCGCGGCATTAATCATGGAACGTGTAAAGACTGACGATGCGATTCCTTTGTGGGACTACGATGCCCCGAACACACCGGAGACGCCTCGTGATGCATCTGCCGCCTCTATCACAGCTTCTGCCCTGATAGAGCTCAGTACTCTTGTAGAGGACGGACAAGTCTATTTTGATTACGCCGAGAAACTGCTCAAGTCTCTCTCTTCCGATGCTTACTTGGCAAAAGTCGGCACCAACCAGGGATTTATTCTGATGCACTCTACAGGTTCATTGCCTAATGGTTCTGAAATTGATACACCTATCAATTATGCCGATTATTATTATCTGGAGGCTTTAGTCCGATATATGCAAGTAAAAGGAATTGATTATAAATCGCTATAAACAAAATTAATATACCATGAAGATAACAAAGTATATTCTTAGCTTTATTTTTCTGTTGGTTGTATTATGTGCGGAAGCACAGCAGTTGCGGAAGGAAGCTTTCGGCTTGCTGAATCTGGATTATCCGGGATTGGAGAAAGTGAAAGCCGCATATGACCGACAACAATGGGATGAGGCTGCCAAAGCCTTATTGGACTATTACCGCCAACGTACCGGCATAGGACATCCCGATATCGATATGCAGAATATCAAGATCTCCAAGGAAGAACAGAAATGGGCGGATGATGCCTTGGAACATACGTTTTTTGTGCACAAAGGATATCACCTTCTTATAATTACGGCAAAGATATCAACTGGCAATATTGGCCGGTACAAGACAATGAGTTGCGCTGGCAATTGCACCGCCACAAATGGTTCACCCCAATGGGTAAGGCATATCGAATCTCTGGAGACGAGAAATATGCTAAAGAATGGGCATACCAATATATGGATTGGATTAAAAAGAATCCTTTGACAGCGGTAGAGAAAGAAGAATACGAACTGGTCAGCGCAGGCGAGGTAAAGGGAAATGCGGAAAATGTACGCTTTGCATGGCGTCCTCTGGAGGTGAGCAACCGTTTGCAGGATCAAACGCTGCAATTCCTGTTGTTCGTTTCTTCAAAGGCTTTCACTCCGGAGTTCTTGACTGAATTTCTGATTAATTATCACCGGCATGCACTGCATATTCTTGGCAATTACTCGGATCAGGGTAACCACTTGTTGTTTGAAGCTCAGCGCATGGTATATGCGGGTGCGTTTTTCCCCGAATTTAAGGAAGCAAGCGAATGGAGAAAAAGTGGGATAAGCATTTTGAACCGCGAAATTAAAAAACAAGTCTATCCGGATGGTGGTCAATATGAATTGGACCCGCATTATCATCTGGCGGCAATCAATATTTTCTGCAAGGCTTTGCGTATGGCGGATGTTAATGGCTTCCGTCAGGAATTTCCAGCCGAATACGTGAATACAGTCAAGAGCATGATTGAGTTTTATGCCAACATTTGTTTTCCGGATTACAGCAATCCTTGTTTCAGTGATGCCAAGTTGGGAGACCGTCCGGCAGAAATCCGTAATTATCAGGATTGGCTCAAGCTATTTCCTGATTGTGAGTGGATTCGTTATTATGCCACAGAAGGTCGTGAAGGCGCTCCCTTGCCCAACCTTTCTCACGGTGCGCAGACTTCCGGCTTCTTTACTTTCAGAAACGGCTGGAAGCAGGATGCTACCGTAATGGTTGTAAAGGCCGGTCCCAAAGGGGAATGGCACTGCCAGCCGGACAACGGAACTTTTGAGTTTTGGTTCAATGGCCGGAATCTCTTCCCGGATAGCGTTCCTACGTCTATGCCGGTGATGATGAAGTAATGAAACTTCGTAATTGGTTTCGCCGGACAAGTTCTCACAATACGTTGACATTGGATGGGAAAAACCTGCAAACAACCCAGTCTGTCACCAAACTATGGAAGCCCGAAGGCAATGAGCAGATTCTGGTGACTGAGAATCCGCATTATGATGGTTTGAAACACAGACGTTCTGTTTTCTTTGTAGACCAATCTTATTTTGTAATTGTAGATGAAGCCGTGGGAAACGCCCAAGGAGTAGTGAATCTGAACTACCATTTGTGTGAAGGTACTGTAAATATAGACAGAAAGAATAATATGCTGACTACAGTTTATGACGGCCCAAGCAACGTGAAACTGCAATGCTTTGCCGAGAAGAAAATTTCAATGAAAGAAAAAGAAGGCTGGCGTTCAACTGCCTATCGTTTACGAGTACCCCGTACAACTGTATCTTTGATATAGAATAAAAAGGATTCGGACGCTGTACGTTACATAACTATTCTTTATCCGTCGAAAAATACAGCTTCCTTCCCTATATTCAAAGCTAAGTTCCTGAACAAGGCATTTGACGAAAATGGGGTGAAAATAGAAATATCTGTTGGCGGAAAGAAACGTCAATTGGAATATAAACTATAATAACCCGTTGGCGGAATTAATTCATTACCGCTGCGGAATGACTGCAATGATACTTTAATGGTTTGTTGTAATATATTGAAGGTATGAATCTGCTTTGTAATATTTTGATTATCAGTACCTATTGGATGCATTGCATTCAGTATACGATTGAACCCTATTCAGTATACGACTGAATGGCATTCAATATACGACTGAATTAGGTTCAGTATACTGCTATTTCTTGCATCTGTATTATTTGTAAGGAATGCAGATTGCTGTTCCGTACCTTATTGCAGTTCACAATCGTCCGGATTTTCTTAAATTCCGCCAACGGGTTATAAAAGATTTTTATAATGAATCGTTTATCATACATATTTCTGCCTTTGACTGCCATCGGAATGTCCGCTTGCAGTTCCGGCAAAGAGGAAGTGAAACGTCCGAATATCATCTTTATGATGACGGACGACCATACTACGCAAGCTATGTCATGTTACGGTGGACGTTTCCTTCAGACTCCCAACATGGATAGGATTGCCAATGAAGGTGTTCGTATGGACAATTGTTATGCGGTCAATGCTTTATCCGGCCCGTCAAGAGCTTGTATCCTGACGGGCAAATTCAGCCACATCAATGGATTCACAGACAATGCCAGCACTTTCGATGGTAACCAACAGACCTTCCCTAAATTGTTGCAGGCCGCCGGTTACCAGACTTCAATTGTCGGCAAATGGCATCTGATTACCGAGCTCAGGGATTTGACTATTGGTGTATCCTGACCGGACAACATGAACAGGGGGATTATTACAATCCCGATTTCAACGAGAACGGAAAGCAGATTGTAGAGCAGGGCTATACAACTGACGTTATTACAGACAAGGCTATCGAATATCTGGAACACAGAGACAAAAGCAAGCCTTTCTGCATGATGTATCACCAGAAAGCCCCTCACCGTAACTGGATGCCCGCTCCTCGTCATTTGGGAATGTTCAACAATACCGTGTTTCCCGAACCTGCCACGCTTTTCGATACATACGAAGGCAGAGGCTCTGCTGCTATAGAACAGGATATGTCCATCGAGCATACATTGACCAATGACTGGGATCTGAAACTGCTGACCCGTGAAGAAATGCTGAAAGATACGACCAATCGCCTCTATCAAGTCTACAAGCGTATGCCGGCTGATGTACAAGATAAGTGGGATTCGGTATACGCCCAGCGTATTTCAGAATACCGTAGCGGCAACTTAAGAGGGAAAGAACTGATCAGTTGGAAGTACCAGCAATATATGCGCGATTACTTGGCAACTATTGTAGCTGTGGACGAAAATATAGGAAGGTTGCTCGGCTATCTGGAGAAAAACGGTGAATTGGACAATACAATCATAATCTATACTTCGGACCAGGGTTTCTTTCTGGGCGAACATGGCTGGTTCGACAAGCGCTTTATGTATGAAGAATGCCAGCGCATGCCATTGGTTGTCCGTTATCCGAAGGCCATCAAGGCGGGGAGTGTATCGAGCGCTATTGCCATGAATGTGGATTTTGCTCCTACCCTGCTGGATTTTGCCGGAGTAGATATACCAGCAGATATTCAGGGACAGTCTCTCAGGACCATTCTGGAGAATGGGGGGAAAACACCGGCTGACTGGAGAAAAGCCGCCTATTATCACTATTATGAGTATCCGGCAGAGCACTCGGTTAAAAGGCATTACGGCATTCGTACCGCTGACTTCAAGCTGATTCACTTCTATAACGATGTGGACGAATGGGAAATGTATGACTTGAAGAATGACCCGAGTGAACTGAACAGTGTGTTTGGTAAACCGGAGTATGCCGACAAACAAGCGGAACTCATTTCATTGCTGAAAAAGATTCAAAAACAGTATAAGGATGATGACCCCGATGAAAAGGTCAAAGAGTTATTCAAAGGTGACAGACGATTGATGAAAAACAGATAATCTAAATTTAAATTATGGACAGAAGAAATTTTTTAAAGCATACCGGCTGGTCTCTTGTCGGGCTGGCCGCTTCCGGTAGCCTATTATCTGCATGTCAGCAAGGAACTGCCGCAGGAAAGAAAGTCATGCCCTCTGCCAGTAATCTGAAGTATTTCTGGGGAGATTTGCATAATCATTGTAACATAACCTACGGTCATGGCGACATGCGTTCTGCATTTGAGGCTGCCAAAGAACAACTGGATTTTGTATCTGTCACTCCTCATGCCATGTGGCCGGATATTCCCGGAGCCGATGATCCCCGTCTGAAGTGGTGATCGATTATCATACCGGTGCTTCAAGCGTTTGCGAGAGGGAGGTTATGAGAAATATGTCGCCATGACCAATGAATACAATAAGGAAGGAGAATTCCTGGCTTTTGTTGGTTATGAGGCGCACAGCATGGAACATGGCGACCATGTGGCTCTGAATTATGACTTGGACGCACCGCTGGTGGAATGTACCTCCATTGAAGACTGGAAACGGAAAGCCCGCGGGCATAAGGTATTTATTACTCCGCATCATATGGGATATCAGACAGGCTATCGCGGATACAATTGGAACTTCTTTACGGAAGGAGACCAGACCCCGTTTGTAGAGATGTATTCCCGCCATGGATTGGCAGAAAGCGATCAGGGAGATTACAGTTATCTGCATGACATGGGTCCTCGCCAATGGGAAGGTACTATTCAATGCGGATTGGAGCAAGGTAAAAAATTCGGTATTATGGGTTCGACCGACCAACATGCAGGTTATCCGGGAAGTTACGGTGACGGTCGCATAGGTATCCTTGCGGAATCATTGAGCCGTGATAAAATCTGGGATGCCATGAAGAACCGTCATGTATGCTGTGCCACCGGTGATAAAATCAATATAGATTTTCGTTTGAATGATGCGTTCCCGGGCGATGTCGTACGGGGAAACAGTCGCCGCATTTATCTGAATGTGGAGGGAGGTAGCTGTATTGATTATATTGACATCGTTAAGAACAGAAAGTGTATTGCTCGTTTAAGCGGTCCGTTGTTGCCCGAGATGCCGGAAGGAGATATGGTACGCTGCAAGGTAAAAGTTGATTTCGGTTGGAACCGCGAAGAGCAGTATGTGCATTGGCAAGGAAAGCTGTCCATAAATAAAGGAACTATCAATGCTGTGGAACCTTGCTTCCGTGGCGCCGCTTTCACTTCTCCGCAACCGGGAGAATCTGAGTTTGAGACAAAAGTTAACCGTATTGTGTCTGTTACAAGTAAGGATGCAGAGTTGGATATGTACAGTTCCAAAAACCCCAATACCACGACTCCTGCCACGCAAGCTGTCATTCTGGATGTGACTATGCCTAAAGATGGCGTGATTACAGCCGAATTCAATGGCAAGAAATTTGAGCATTCGTTGGGTGAACTTTTGGAAGGTTCCCGTTCACATTTCATGATAGGGTGGCTCAGTGAGGCTATTCTCTTCAACCGTGCAATGCCGGAAAGTTGCTTTACGGTTGAGCATTATATGGAGGATACCCAACCCGAAAGAGATACGGACTATTACTATGTCAGGGTTCGCCAGCGTGACCAGCAATGGGCATGGAGTTCTCCTATATGGGTAGAAAGAACATAATGTTTCCTTATTTGATATAATAAACTATGGAATATGCAATTGGCATTGATTTAGGTGGTACATCTATAAAATATGCTTTGGTGGATAAAGCGGGTAATTCTTTCTTTGAGGGAAAATTACCCTCTTTTGCTTCTGTTTCAGCTGCAAAAGTAATAGAGCAGTTGATAAAAGCTGTCATGTTGTTAAAAGATGAAGCTGCCAAACAAAACTGGACAGTATTGGGCATTGGGCTTGGTACACCCGGAATTGTAGATGAGACGAACCGTATCGTATTGGGAGGTGCAGAAAATATTATCGGTTGGGAAAACATAGATGTGGCTTCTCTTTTGGAAGAACAGATGAAACTACCGGTAGTCGTTGGAAATGATGCCAACCTGATGGGGTTGGGGGAAGCGAAATATGGTGCAGGGAGGGGGTGTACCCACGTGGTGTTTCTGACAGTGGGAACCGGCATCGGTGGAGCCGTCATCATTGATGGCAAATTATTCAACGGCTATGCCAATCGGGGTACGGAGCTGGGACACGTGCCATTGATTGCTAACGGTGAACGTTGTGCCTGCGGAGCGATCGGCTGCTGGAGCATTATGCCTCGACTTCTGCTTTGGTAAGGCATTTCAGCACGTTGGCTAAAGAGCGGAATCTGAGTTTTGATATGGAAATAAACGGAGAACTAATAGTCCGCCTGTATCATGAAAATTTTCCGATGGCTGTTGAATGCATGAGTGAACACTTTTACTATTTGGGAAGAGGAATTGCCGGATTTGTCAATATATTCAGCCCTCAACGGATTGTATTGGGAGGAGGGGTTACAGAATCCGGTATTTTCTATTTAGAGAAAATAAGGGAAGTGGTTCGAGAGCATGTTATAGCCGATTGTGCCTTAAATACAGAAATTGTAGCCGCATCATTGGGTAATAAAGCCGGATTTATCGGAGCGGCATCATTAATCTTAAAATGAACGATATATCATGAAAAGTAACAAGAAATGGAGTATGCTGACATTAATCATGATGTTTTGGTTTACTATTTCATTCATTACGAATATTCTCGGGCCGTTAATCCCCGACATTATCCATAACTTTGAACTGAAGGATCTGGCAATGGCAGGTTTATTCCGACCTCTTTTTTCTTGGCCTATGCATCATGTCGATACCGGCAGGTATATTAATAGATAAATATGGAGAAAAGCCGGTGCTATTTACCGGCTTCCTAATGCCATTTATAGGTACTACCTTGTTTGCATGTTTCCCTTTTTACCTGATACTGCTTCTGTCTTCTTTCATCATTGGTTTGGGAATGGCCATGTTGCAAACTGTAATCAACCCTTTGCAACGTGTTGTCGGCGGAGAGGAGAATTATGCGTTTATAGCAGAGTTGGCACAGTTTGTATTCGGAGTAGCCTCTTTTATCAGTCCCTTGGTTTACACTTGGCTGATACATGCACTGGAACCGGAAGTTTATCAGCAGGGACAGAACTTTTTGCTGGATATTCTGGCAAAAGTTACTCCGGTTACTCTTCCCTGGGTTTCTCTGTATTGGGTATTTACAGCACTGTTGTTGGCTATGCTGCTCGTTGTGTCATTCGTTCATTTTCCGCGCATTGAATTGAAAGATGATGAACGCAGTGGTTCCTCCTCTTCCTATAAAAAATTGTTCCGTCAAAAATACGTATGGCTTTTCTTTTTGGGAATCTTCTGTTATGTCAGTACAGAACAGGGTGTCTCTATTTTTATGAGTACCTTCTTGGAACAGTATCATGGCATTGATCCAAAAACTGTCGGTGCACAAAGTATCAGTTATTTCTGGGGTTCGATGACCGTCGGTTGCCTATTTGGTATGTTCTTGCTGAAGCTGATAGACAGTAAACGTCTCCTACAAATATCAGGACTGCTTTCCATGAGTTTACTCTTGATCGCATTGTTCGGTTCTGCAAAAGTTGCGGTATGTGCATTTCCGGCAATCGGTTTCTGCATTTCAATGATGTACTCCATCGTATTCTCACTGGCTCTGAACACAGTAGCCCAGAATCACGGTTCTTTTGCCGGTATTCTTTGCTCCGGAATTGTGGGAGGCGCAGGAGGTCCGCTGTTTGTCAGTCTGCTATCCGATACCACTTCATTACGCATAGGAATGCTCCTTATCTTGGTTTTCATGGGATATATTACGTTTATCGGTTTTTGGGCACATCCACTGGTCAACAATAAGACAGTCAGCCTGAAAGAACTGGTTGGTTTCAAAAACAAAAAATAAAATACTGAAATGAGAAAGATATTATTAGGCTTACCCGCCTTTTGCCTATTGATGGCATGTGGCAGTTCCGAGCAATCTGCTGTCATAACAGTTTCCGACGAGACATTGATGCACGAAGTTCGTGCAACTCCCTCTCCTGCGAATGGTGCTTGCGTTAAGATGAATCCGCCGCGCTTTATGTGGCCGGATAAATTCCCGCATTTAGGTCCGGTATTGGATGGAGTTCCGGGACAAGTGGATGAAAAACCGAAAGTAGTCTATCGGATTCGTATTTCTCAGGACAAGAACTTTCAAAAGGAAGTGTTGATTGGGGAACGCGCCTGGGCTTTTTTCAATCCTTTCCAGTGCCTGGCTCAGGGAAAATGGTACTGGCAATATGCTTACGTCACTCCTGGAGGTAAAGAAGAATGGTCACCGGTTTATCAATTCCATATAGGTAAAGATACACCGGAATTTAATCCGCCCACATTGGAGAAAGTCTTGGCAAAATATACGTCTCACCACCCACGCGTATTATTGGATGCGGATGATTGGGAGGAAATTATAACGAAGAATAAAAATAATCCGGAAGCTCAGGCCTATATGGACAAAGCTTCCCGGTGCATTTCTCATCCGTTGAAGCATCTTCAGGAAGAGATAGATACAACAAATGTAGTTACATTAACCAATGTAGTACAGCGTGAGTCAGCCCTTATCCGCGAGAGCCGTAAGATTGTGGATAGAGAAGAAGCCAATGTGGAAGCATTGGTACGCGCCTATCTGCTGACGAAAGACAAGAAGTATTATCGTGAAGGCATCAACCGGTTGAGTGAAATCCTTTCCTGGCAAACAAGCAAATACTTTGCAGGTGACTTCAATCTATCCACTTTGCTCTCTATGAGCACATCGGCGTACGACGGGTTCTACAACCTGTTGTCTCCGTCAGAAAAACAGTTATTATTAGATAATATCCGGAATATCGGGAATAAATTCTATAATGAATACGTTAATCATCTGGAGAACCGTATTGCAGACAATCATGTATGGCAAATGACTTTCCGCATTCTTACAATGGCGGCCTTTGCCACAGTTGGTGAGATTCCGGAAGCATCCGTGTGGGCAGATTATTGCTATAATGAATGGATCTCCCGTCTTCCGGGACTGAATAAGGATGGTGCTTGGCATAATGGAGATTCATATTTTCATGTAAATATACGCACACTGATAGAGGTACCGGCCTTTTTCTCCCGTATATCCGGTTTCAATTTCTTTGCCGATCCGTGGTATAACAACAATGCTTTATATGTCATTTACCAGCAACCTCCCTTTTCCAAATCCGGAGGACATGGCAATTCGCATGAGGGACAGCGCACTCCGAATGGAGGTCGCGTAGGATATGCAGATGCGCTGGCACGCGAATGTAACAATCCGTGGGCGGCAGCTTATGTACACGAAATTATGCAGGAAGACCCTGATATTCTGTCGAAAGCTTTTGAAGCCAAACCGGCGGACTTGACCTGGTATCGTTGTACGACAAAAAAGGAGAGGCCTGCTTATAGTAGCAAGCTGTTGGAGCTGCCTCAGTCCAAAGTTTTCAGCCAGACAGGCACTGCACTGATGAACACAGACATAGGACATCACACCAACAATGCCATGCTCTCTTTCCGTAGCAGCCCCTATGGTGCCACTTCCCATGCTTTAGCTAATCAAAACGCCTTCAATACTTTCTTTGGTGGAAAGGCAATTTTCTATAGCAGTGGACATCGTACCGGCTTTACAGATGACCATTGCATGTATGCTTATCGGAATACTCGCGCCCATAATTCCATATTGGTGAATGGTATGGGACAAAAGATTGGAACGGAAGGTTATGGATGGATTCCTCGCTATTATGAAGGAGAAGAAATCTCCTACGTTGTAGGTGATGCTTCTAACGCTTATGGAAAAGTGGTTTCTCCGTTGTGGCTGGAACGTGGGCGCTTGTCTGGTACTCAGTATACACCGGAGAAAGGTTGGGATGAGAATAAACTGGATTTTTTTCGAAGACATATTGTTCAGCTGGGACGTTCGGGTTTGTTCGTTGTTTATGACGAACTGGTTGGTAAAGAACCGGTAGAATGGAATTATCTGCTGCATACGGTAGAACTGCCCATGGAAGTCGCTGAAGAGAAAGACGGATTGCGCATCTTAGGAAAGAACAAGGCAGACGGAGTATCTATAGCTCATCTGTTCTCCTCACAGAAAATGACTTATGCGCAAACAGACACCTTTTTTGTGGCTGCTGTTGATTGGAAAAAACGACTTGGCAAAACTCTCTCCAATCATTATCATTTTACAGCAACGACAGCTTCTTGCAGCAAAATCTGTTTTCTCAATGTGATTGATGTACATGGAAACAACCGTGCCGATGCTGTAATTAATCGTGAAAGGAACCGCATAACAGTAGAAGAATGGGTTATCGAATGTAATCTGGAAGGTGAAGGTAATGCGTTCTTGTATATAGAGAATAAACAGAACGGTGTTTCGCTGGACTTCAATTATGACTCAAACAAAGGTGCTACGACCATCATAGATCGGGTAGACGGAAAGAAAGTAGAAAAAAGGCTGGTTGATGCCTTACCGGAACTTGAAATATGATATCACTTTAAAACAAAATTGAATTATTGAAATAATATGGTAAAAGAAAATTCAATGAAGTATTTGGCTTGTTTTTCGTTGTTATGCTCTTCTATGGCTTCTGCCATCGAACGTCCTAACATCATCTACATCTTCACCGATCAGCAAACGGCCAGCGCCATGAGCTGTGCCGGAAATCCGGATCTGCACACTCCCAACCTTGACCGTTTGGCAGCGGCCGGTATACTATTTAATAACGCTTATTGTACAGCTCCACTCAGTGGCCCCTCACGTGGAGCTATGTTTACAGGGTACTATCCGGATGCAGTAGGGCTGTCTGTCAACGGATCACCGATGCCCGACTCTCTTAAGGCACAAACACTGGGCACTTTAATAAAGAATGCCGGTTATGATTGTGCCTATGGCGGTAAATGGCATCTTCCTTTACTCGAAGTTCCAGACAAAGAATATGGCTTCGACAATATATATAAACATAGTGATGATGGCTGGCAGAAGCTTGTGCCGAATATCTCTCGCGCAAACATAAAAAGCCGTTTTTTTTGGTGGCTTCCTATGACAACCCACATAATATCTGCGAATATGCACGTCGTCAGAACTTCCCTTATGGAAATATTGATATACCTGATATACGGGATTGTCCGGGATTGCCTGCCAATTTTGCCAAAAACCCGTATGATGCTGACGTCATTGAAAGTGAAAGAATCAATAACTACAATGTATATCCAACCGCTGGTTTTACCCCGAAGACTGGCGTATGTACCGATATACTTATTATCGCTTGGTAGAAAAAGTAGATAGAGAAATAGGAAAGATTATTGATGCCATCGATCGGAATAATCTTTGGGAAAATACAGTGGTAATCTTTTCCAGCGATCACGGCGATGGTATAGGTGCCCATCGTTGGAACCAGAAGTCTGCTTTATATGAGGAGATTATCAATATCCCTCTTATTGTAACGCTGCCAGGCAAGAAGAATGCAGGCAAAGTGTTACCCCAGCTTATTAGTAACGGTGTAGATTTCTTTGCTCCGTGTGTGACTGGGCAGGTGCCAAAATGCCGAAGGGAGCAGCAGGAAAGTCTTTCCGGAAAATTGCAGAGGAAGGAAATCCGCAAGCTTTACATCAAGAATATATCATCACCGAAACACGGTTTGACGGTAGCAAGACGAGGGGCTGGGTAGTACGTAGCGAACGTTATAAATATGTGCTTTACGATAAAGGAAGATATCGCGAACAGCTGTTTGATATGCAAAATGACAGAGGGGAAATGAGAAACCTGATAATGGAAAACTCATATGGCCAGAAACTGCAAGAATTACGCGATATTCTTGAGAAATGGATGAACATCTATAACGTACGTCCAAGTCGCCCGAAACTGCATGATGTCCCTGGGAAAACACTTAAAAATGTTCATAAGTAACGTTTGTCTGATGGCTTAATCACAAGGAGGAGTCGAAATGACCAATCAGTTTTATGCCTAGCTGGCATTGTTTAGGTCTCGTGTTTCTCATTCTGATATGAAGCTTGATTAAGAGATCTTTTCAGTGAAAGGTACCGGGCCCTATCAATCTCAACTTGGCAAATGTAACCCTTCGCTTGGCCATGCTGAAGTTTACAATTATGCTTCAAGTTTTAGAATTGAATATCATCGCTTGTATTGAATAGGTGTTAAGTAACTTCTGTTTATAGAATTTTCAAAGCCACCAGGCTCGAAGGCCGTTTCGGTACACAAAAACAGTATTACTTACTCACTATCGAAAATTAAAGTACGGAACAGGAAAACAGAAATCCTATAGAGGAAGTTGTTAGGCTTCTTCCAAACGGATAAGATTTTAGCTCAGAGAGAGAAAATACAATAAAATGGCATATGAGATGGTAGGAGCAAATCATCTGCATATGCATCTTACTTTTTTATGACATTTACTGAATATCCCTAATTAAGGGGCTATCTATTTTCGAATAGCTATTAGGGATATTATTATAGTAAAATCCTTTTATTCTGAAACTTCATTAAGTTCACT